>Ga0075437_13096_pt1 | contig 12251 bp, 12 predicted proteins | sample MintriMetagenome_FD_74266 | JGI IMG/M metagenome (GOLD analysis project Ga0075437, IMG submission 74266) | Marine eukaryotic communities from Monterey Bay, USA to study complex ecological interactions - Minidiscus trioculatus and... | ecosystem: Environmental > Aquatic > Marine > Unclassified...
TTTGTATATCAATCTTACCAGATTTACATAGTGATGAGGATACGATAACTATTCTACTACCTGATTGTTCCATTTGAGGTATGAGTGATTGGATTAGTGCAAAGTGACCAAGATGGTTTACACCAAAGTGTGCCTCGTAACCATCTATTGTTGTTTTATTTTCATTATTAATATCATCATCTGGTATCCATACACCAGCATTACATATCAATGCATATATCTTTTCATTTCTATCTTTAATCTCTTGAGCAAATGATTGTATTGATTGCAATGATGCCAAATCTAACTTCCTACATTCTACAATATTTGATGCATGTTCTCTAATCTTAACTGCGGCATTCTCTCCACTATCAGTATTACGACAAGCGAGTATAATCTTGCAGGCACCGAAGGAACTTAATATCTTGGCAGCCTCTGGAAAAGAGATGAAATAGAAGACATACATGGAAGTTTGTAAAGACAATCAAATAAAGGTAACTTCAAATAAAACACCTCAATCTAGAGACTTGCGCATGATAAAAACAATAAAAACAAATACGGACTTACCAAATCCTAAGCCTGTATTACCCCCCGTTATTATGATAGTTTGATCTTTAGAAAATTGTTTAGATGGTATTGATGAGTGTGTTATCCAAGATTTTGATATACGACGTCGGAGTAGATAGGTACTTGCTGCAGTTAGGACACTACCGATTGCAATTGCAGTTGATGTCATGGTTTATTACTATCTACACGATCCTGATACTCATACAACTCCCTCGCCACAATACAACCCATGGCTTTTGATACGGGATAGAGTTGGCGATCTTAATTCCTACTTCTAGTCATTCTGATCGTCAATATCATATCAGCCTTATTCTACTGTCCGAGTAGAGACATTTTCCTACCTCCTATCATTCAACAACACCGTCTTCATTGCCTAGTGTTCAGCCTTCGATATTCAAATATATACTGAGTAGTATGAATATGCTCAACAATATCTAAGGATTATTTGAGGTCGTTTTTGCAACAGGTAAGAATGAGCGCAAATTGAAGTAGTCAAAGTGCGACTCGTTTTGCAATGACTAATTACTAATTATTATGTGGATGTATTATATGTCTACTTCCTTATATCATATGCTTTCAATATGTTTATATACATCTTAATTTATATCCACTAACACACTTCTATCGTATCAAAACTCTTTACATTACAGACACGTACAAAATTATGAACTAGCCCACTCCCTACAATACATACAATAAATAATAATGTTCAACATTAACAACCTAGCACGTCGTGCAACAATAAGTCTAACTGGAGGAAAGGATAATGATGATGACGAATTATATAAACATAAGAATTTAGCAAGACGTGCAAGTTTATCGAATAATCAACATAAACGTGCCATTGAGCGTGCCAATCTAACTCGAACTCCTAACACTAATAATAATGGTGACAGTAGAAGAAGAAGTGGTAACAAAATTATAGGAAATGGTATAGTAAATAATATGCGATCTAGCTTTTCATCAACTAAATCAACTGCACAATCAACACAAACTTCTACTTCATTATATAATGGATATGACCTGCCCAGTTATGACAATGCCTATAATACTAACAATAACAATCATCATCAACAACAGGCAAATAACAATAAAGTAGAATAGTTATCGTATCCTCATCACTATGTAAATCTGGTAAGATTGATATACAAAAGCCAGACTTTATACACAAACAGAGAGTATCTGAGAAGAAGTCCTTTGCTCCAACTGGATACTGTGATAGCAAGTTAATGAACATGTTAACTTGTCGTGAATTAGCAAAACGATTACCATCCAATATATTATCAATAGCAGTATCACCAGGATTTTGTGTATCACAACTAGGACGGTATGTACATGTACCAATATATAAAAAGATGTTAATGATACCAATAATGAGATTATTTCAACGGAGTACTCAACAGGGTGCATTAAATATTGTATTCGCAACCACTGAGGATGAAAATAATATAGAGAGTGGAGTAATGTATCAAGATGGTATTATATGGAAAGATGGAGTAGCTTTGATGGAAGAATTGGGAGAGGATTTGCAGAAGGAACTGTGGAAGTTATCTGAAGAGTTGATTAACAAAAACAGCAGCAAGTCGTCAAAGACTACTTCTTCCGACTAAGTCTCAAACCTGATAAACACACGAAAGAAAGATGGGAGCAAACAGCAAAAGGTAGAATTGCATAGATGCAGGGTAGATCCGATCGAGATGCAAGTGTGAGCATCATCACTTCAGCAAGTTCAAGGAGGAATGTAGAGATAAAAGAGACCTTAGAGATATGATGTACATACATACCTAAGCTATAAGTCAAGTTGTTTAGACAAGATTACTCAGCATCATAAACCCCCACAAACACATTATTTGCTCTTATCCCCCTTGAACTGCTCTGCTCCATCCAAACATGTTTTGCTCTTATTTAAGATAAGTATCCCTCCACATACTTCTTACGACTCTCATGATCCTCACATGGTCGATTGAATGGAGTCCATACTGGTTGACCAATGAACAACCTCATTGCATGGATACTATCCGCTTCATCGACGGTAAAACGATGATAAATACCTTCTGGCAATGTCATCAAATCACCCGCCTTGATATGAATACGTACCCACTTATCATCTTTATTACGAACGTCAAAGAATCCAGACCCACCCAAGATGTATCGGATTTCTTCAGCATCATGGATATGTTCTTCAAAAAATGCCTTTACCTTTGTTTCATATGAGGGTAATGTATCGGGATGAACAGTAATGATATCAGCGTATGAATATCCACGATCATCCCGAATTTTGGTTAAGCTAGGATCGATAGCATCTTTTGGATCCCAAGGTACAGAGATTTTTGGATAATCGTATGCGGATGCATCCAGTTTCCAGTAGCTGTTGTTGTGTATATTTGTTTATTTTTGTATATGAGCGAACGAAGGCCGGTTCATGAATAATTATTGGATATTAACATTTTGCAAACAAATCATTCATCACACATGTTACATCATGGAACATGTAAATTATATACAAATACATTATTGATATAGCAAATTATGCGCACTATTAAACATAGAACTTACCAAATACCAAGATCCTTCAACTCTTGAACCGTAACAGGAACGTTGGGTTCTAATTTGTTCAACTTCTTTTGATCTTCACAATCTCCATCGGGCATCAGCCATGCCTCCGGCCATTCATTATCCGCACTCTGTTCCATATTTCCTGTCTTTACTTTCTTACTAACTGGTTCCTGTATTAGTACATACGTATAATATGATGGTATAGGTATAATATTTATTTTATGAGAAGAGTTCAAGGAGAGTATACGACATAAAAGGAAAAAAGGGTTAATAAACGATATCTTGGTATCATCTCATCCCAAGAAACAGAATATTTGCAATTTTCTCAGCTTCTATCTCTTCTCTTACCTGCTCTTCTTCCTTTGTTGGGCTGGTTGCTTTATCGTCTGCCATTGTCAGTATTTTATGCCGCGTTATGATGTTTGTTAGGCAGTGTTGAGACAGAGGATACCAAGACCAAAAGATACAAAATCTTTTTTTTGCAAACATCTGCCAACAATCAACTTTCATACCTACCTACAGCTCCACCATAATATACTGAACAATCAATCATGGTAAACAATACTTCTTCATTAGCCGCATTGGCTATATTATCGTCTACGGCCACTTTCACCTCTGCTTTTGTTCAAGTAGGCCGCCCATCTGCTATCCAAACACAACAATACTCGAAACAACTTTTTTCTGCTTCTGATGGGTATTTAGAACAACTCGGTACACCCTCCTCTACTACCACAAGCTCTTCTGATAACACAGATCATGAGAAATTCCAGCGTACATTACTTGAGGCTAAAATTGCATACGATGCAATTGATAATGCTTTATCAACATCAGAGGATATCGATTATGATGCACCAGTTCTCAACAATCCTCAAAGTTCAAGTGGACCTTTGAAAAAGGAGCCAATCGTTGATGATGAATGTTACATGGGCAAGGACGGGCAATTGGATGAGTGTGCAGACTTTGATCCTCTCGTCACCGTGTCTGCAGCTGCCGTATCTGCACAACCCAAAGTAGTAGTACCTGAAGCAAATAAGCAAGCTGTCAAGCAATCATCACAAGAATTAGGTATTGTACCAATCAATGAAGCAACAATTGAATTTACAGCTGGCTTATTAGGGGTAAGTTTTAGTGTTGTTTATTAAGTAGTTGGAGTTGAATCCTAATCTTATATGTCTTACTCTCTTTACTTAGGGAGCTGCCGGACTTGTATTAGGCGGTCCTATCCTTGGTGTCGTAGGAGCATCTACTTGCAATTATATATCCCGAAAAGATGATGCTAATCAATCATCTACCACAACATCACCCAAGAAAGTAGTAGATACTGCATCTCTCGCTGCATTGAATGTATACAACTTTGTTGCACAATTTGAATCTGACAACAAGATACTTGATTCCACATTCAAGTTCGTAGGCAAGATGTTAGAAAAGGTCAAGGAGTCAGAAGCTGGAGAAACAGTGACCAAAGTTGAATCTACCTTAGGAGGAGTTGTTAACAAGGTTGAAGACTTGAATGACGAATATGATTTGGTAGGCGGCACCGAGACCTTGCTAGGAGCTGTTGGAGGCTTAATTGAGGTTAGCGTTGATAAGGTTGTCGAGTTGAATGGGGAGTATAAGTTAACAGAACGAGTTGCAAGAGCAGTCAAGGATCAGGTTAATAAGAAGTAGGGACAGCTATTTTCCAGATCGGACTTAATAGGGATATGCAGAGCAATTATTACAGAGACAAATGGGACGAGGCTAGAGATTGTTGAATTGATCAAGAGAATGAAAAGAGCATCTAAGAATAGACTCTTAGAGTAAACGAGGACTGGCTTATGAAAAGAAGTAACGTAGAGATTTAATGATGCTTAAGTCATCCGAATACCATTCAAGTAATAGATTTGAAATATAGTTAACAAAGACACTACTCATCTAAGACTTCCTCTTTACAATTCTCTGGCAGGCATCTTGCGATCGCACTCTTCTATTGACTCTGAACATGACACAGCAATTGATGGGGGTTTGAGTGAAGCACGCTTAACTTGTTCAATTAAAGAACTCTCCTCTTCCGAATCACAATATATTAATGATCTTTTCTTGGCTTCCTCGAGTATTTGCTCCTCGTCCTCAAGTATGTTCGATTCGTATTTGAGAGATTTAGCCTTTATCTCTTCTAGAAGTGCATCGTCTATTGCACTAGCTTGATTTTGTTTATTTTGACACTCTTCCCATTCATCTCTGCTTTGTTTCATACCAAATTGCAAAGCTAAAGTATCTTCGTCAAAATGGTCAGGGGATGGGGTCTTCTTTAGTAGTTCTTCTTTATATGATACGAGTATACCCGATTGGGTATTCAGTATATCCATTTCCCTTCTCGTTATTTGTCCGGCTGTAGACAAGGATGTTTCTTTTCGTCTATCATGCAATAGTTTCTGTAGCAACACGTCTTTCTCTTCTTGAGAAAGACGCCGCAATAGAAGCGCTTCCATGGATGATTCGACAGGATATTCTCTCTGCTGATATTGGTGAGAATCTTAAATAAAAGGGGAGTAGATGTTCATGAGATTAGTGGTCGGCAATAATGAACAGATCGGAAATAATGAACAAAGGATAGAAGGACGTAGAGCACGATGTGTGTCAGGATGCGTATCATTGATTATCATATCATAACTATAACTCACCTTGTATTATCGGATGTTGTTTCATATCACGACGAGGCACTTGGATGGTATTTGGTATTGATGTATTATTCAATGGCTGTTCTTGTTCTACTGCCGTGCAAGCATTATATTGAGTATGGCCTTCATGTAGATTCCTATTTATTGTACTTGTACAATAGGGTGATGTTGTCGTGATGATATCTTCATCATTCTCTTGGACCTTACATTGAATGCTCATGGTTTTAGTTATTCATTGCTTGCATCTACTTTTGCAGTATCATCAGAAGTAATTAATCGTTTATCGACATCAATTGCGTGGCGAGTTAGCTCTTCTGAGAAGATGTATGAGCAAGCCTGTGCAAGCCTGTGCAGTATTTAAGGGCCTTGATTGGCGGTGGTTCCCCTGAAAGAAAAAATGACCCGGTACATTCCCACCTTTTCTGAGAACTCCAAATGACGTAAGCATATTTTTTATTTATCCTTTAGCATAATGATTATCCTTTTAGCAATTTATATACCCTTACAGAAGAGCCAACCAAGCTTCACTAATCGCTGCCTCTCTCTATCGATCTTTTCCCACAAATCTGGCTTCGTCTCCCATGGACTTCTTCCGCCAAGTAAATCCATTGATTGAAGTAAAAGAGTGCATATACTATGCACAGACTCTAACTTGAGCCATGGAGTTAGAGGGCCAACCTCCCATTGTTTTATATCATTATTACTTTTGGAAGCGAACAAAGTGTTCAATTGCTTCACATAACTTGAATACGATTGCCATAGTTTCTTAGCTTGATCTAGATTTGCCAACAACTTCCGACATATTAGTAAGATTTCAAATCGTGGGTCTGCATAACACGCTTCCTCCCAATCCATTACAGATGCTACGAAACAGTCTTTGATATTGTACTTTTCATCATTCTTGCTGGTAGTATTATCATGTGTTGTTGATAATGTATTATTGGTTGTAGTATCATCAGTAGTTCCAAATGCTAGATTCTGCGGTTGCAAGTCCATATGGCACAATACTGGAGGTAGAGGTGGCGGTTTCCCATCTTCTTCCCATTCGCATTCTAATGCACTGATACATTTACCAACCATGTTTAGCAGTGTCTTCATTCTTTCATCAATCACAGTACCCTTTACTTGATTGTCATGTATAGTGATAGACATCTGATGTAACGCTTGCCGATATATTGTGATCATATCATGATACTGAAATGGTTTTGTCTCCAGATTAGAGTTGCACCAGCCAATTGATGTTAGATGGTTGTCGATGTTTTCTGCATTACCATCCAGCATGAAAAAGTAAGTTTGTATAGGCATAACAACATCATTCAATATCATCCTCGAGTAATCTAAACATTCATCTATAGGTACTCGACCATGACGTGGATGAGGCTCTTGGAATCCGAATTCATGTCGTATTTTGATCATTGTTGCTGGGAAATGATAACAGGGTCGTGTTCTGACATTTATAGTAGAGCAAGTTTTTGTTGCATCACTATATATTGGACTGTGCTTTTCATTTGTCAACATACTATCAAAGCTGAACTCCTTCTTAATCTCAGGATCCACTTCAATCTCTATTCTCTCTTCACATAAATGGTTCTCGTCTTCGTTAACTCCATATTCATAATATGACATTAATGCCCAAGGTTTGTTGCATTGATCATTATCGTGGCATGTTCTGTCGTTTTGTATTGAAAGATATAGTATTGAAGGTGTTGCATTGCAATCATCGTGTGAGAAGTAAAGAACTTCTGGCATATATACGCGATTCTGTTCTGGGCTACTACAACGATGCTCATCATGATAACAGTTCATTGCTAATCTTGCCAATCTATACCCTGTTACTTCTGCCTGTGCCATTGATAATGTTGTTTGAGTAGATTCTACTGATTGTGTATCCATATCCGATCCTACATCCGATATGACGATTTTATTTTGTTCACATGTTTGATATCTACCTCTTCGTAGTAAAGAAAGTCCACAATTATCTTTACGTTCGTCGTCTTCTTCGCTTTGTTGGTTTACATCATGATTCATATTCAAATTCCACCAACAAGCACCCTGTTTCCACTCTCGTAGTACAAGTTTATTTTTACCTCGACGAAGAGCATTGAGTATCCTATGGAATGATGTACTTTGTTGTGTATTTGTATACTGTAGTTTCCCCCGCTTGATTTTATCATTATCAGTAGTATTAGGTACACATAATCTAATAGGAAATGTAAGCGTGGATGACTTCCCATTAATACTATTGGTATAAATTTGATGTTGTTGCAAATCATCAACGTTGTTTTGATTGGGTTGTAGACTACTTAAACGTATACCTGAAATCTCGAGTACTCGCATACGTTGTTGTGCACTAACCAACTCTGTTATAGAGGATATCTCCAATGTTATTAGTGCCTCTCGGCCTTCTTCTGGCGCTGCCATTGTCCGTCTACCCCTATTTGACTTGTGGGTAGAAATGAGAGTGGTTCTATCGCTAAAAAAAGTTAATTCATGCATTCAACTTTGATGACAGGGGCAAGAGCCTCTTTCTCCATATTTACTTCTCCTTTAGTTTGCTTTAATCATTATCCTACTGTATCAATCATATTACTATATTACTTTTATAGATGCTATAGGTTGTGGTCAGCCAAGTTATTAAAGGGATAATAACCGGGAGGAGTCATTCTGCTTGTAGTATCAAGCAACTTGGGAGTTTGTTGTATCACTCATACGGTGCTGGTTTAGCGTATGATAAAGGTTGTACTAATTGTCCACAAACGCATAGATTTGTATCAGAGCCTTGCACACCACCTATCGGTGATACTAGAATGGTAACATACCCTCCAGTGGCTATTAACGCACGAACTGCAATAGTGTGAAACTTTCCCTCTCTGCCGCAACTACACTTCATCATTCTGGTATCATCTTCAAACTCAATTCTTGTATTGACTACTTCAAAGGTTGTACCTGGTTGATGGACCGACTTGACATTTGAACCAAAATCACAGCTCAATAGTGGTTCATCACTCGTTACAACATATGCTCCCAACGGAATAGGTATCACTGAAGTATCATCTCCTTGACCTACAAGAGTAATCCAACCAGATGTAAACTTTTGTTGTGGCTTGCTATCGATTTTTCCTGTTGCAAAGTCTTCTACCGATAATGAGGATTTGATGACTGGTAACATACATCTTGCTCGTACTACTTGTTCACTCTCGGAACTATTGGAATCTTGTCCTTCTGTTTTCTTCCTTATCATTACTTCAGTCTCAACAACTTCCAAACACTGATTATGTACTAAGAAATCAACGATTTGATCACTGTCTGATGCCTCATGTAGAGGTAGTTGTTTCACTGTCGACCCAGATACTGCTGCTGTACTCTCGTTTCCTTGAGCGAAGATACGGTATACTCCCAAAGGAATCGGTTGAGTAAATAAACCTTTATCTTCTTCGTTAGAATCATTTACATTTGCCGCCCATGATAAAGTGATCCAACCATTGTATTTGATTGTTGTCAAAGATGATGATTGGTCGGTAGAAGATGTACTCGACTTGTTCTTTTGGCCTTTATTCATTTGCTGTACTGGTATACTGTCAAATAACTCAGACGCAAATGGCAAGTTTCTTTCATGACCATCTTTACTTGACTTGCGATGTAATGGAGACAATATAGCTTTACTCAACTTCTTCTTACTTGGACTACTCTTATCTTTCTTTTCCAAGTGACATTGATTACGAACCTCTTCCTCTTCCCAGGCTAGCAATAACTCGTTATCAACTTCGGTTAGTACCTCTTCCTCGAAAGATATTCTCCCTCGTACTCGACCTCCGTGTATACACGTTTCCAGTATATCAACATAAGTACCTGGTGGTAGTATTAGATCTCGTGTAATTATACTGGTAGTAGTTTTTACATTATTGTACTTTTTCTTCTTCTTGATTCGTTTCATCTTCATCTTCTTAGTACCATCTTTTATTGTCGAAGTATCAGCTAATGACTTTCTAATAATCTTTCGTTTCACTACATTCGACCTTCGATGTATATCAGTTGTGACTGTCAATCCTTTTGAACAAATAACCTCGTGTACACCAAGAGGTACTTGCCATCCATGATTAGACTCCGTTCTTGTTGTTGTAGTATCTGTTGTTGATGCATTATTGATATTATCTGTTGATGAATTCATGTAGCTTATGAATTTATTATATGAAGTTGTTTGTGATTGATCGTCTGCAAGGGGAGACTGCGACTTTGGTATACCCTCGTTGTCACTACTCTCTTCCGAGTTATCCTCTGAATGTTTGATTTGTGTTGAATATTCTTCAACTTCATCTGGTATTATTTCTCTAGAACCACTACTAATTGCAACATCATTTGCAGTTTCTCCACTTTCTTCTTCAAAGTTTAGTACATATCTAACCCAAGCGTCCTTCCTCGCCTTATCAATTGAACCCTTTACCAGAGTGTCATCTTCTATATCTTTAAATATATCTAATGGTTTCTTATTCACGTCAAATGGATCATGATAATTTGGGTAGACCAATATAAAATATCGAAGTAATGCACGACGTCCATATGTGTTTCCTGTTGGTACTATAATTACTGGATCAATCATTATTCTTTGTGTCAAAGGGCAGAAGAAATATGACGGTAATATTGATGGGTTTATCGTTGATTGATCTGTGGTGGTGGATGATATGCTAAGTTTATCATTTAGATTTTTTGATTGCAATTCATTAAGTTCAGCAAGTGTTGTTATATGTCCAGGTGGAAATCCTATTGATAGATCATCATCGTCATCTAATGATATTGTTGTTGATTCGTCATCTGAAGAAGAATTTATTTGCAGTGAATGGGTGGAGCTTGATGATACTGTACTATTATCTCCGTCACTACTACTATTATTACTTTCATAATTTTCAATATTATCAGTATGACCAATCATATTGCCGTCATTAGTTGCAGTACTATTGTTTTGTTGACGCTCTTCAGTATAATGAGTTGGAAGACATTTTGAAGTGTCGCTAGTCTTTTCTATGAGAGGTCCTTCTACTAGTATGTAATTGTTATCGCCACATTTGCAGTAAATATGTATCGCAATATTTACATTTTGCCATTATACTATTGTTATGATGATATTGATAAGGGCCGAATGTCAGAAGTATTAAGAAGGCAGGGGAGAGCAATACGAGCCGCCAAGATAATTATCAAATTCAGCAAATATTGGTTCGATCGCCAAAAACAAAAGATATCCACTCGGCCCTGCCGCCTAGAGCAGGCTTTTGTCTCCTATTGGTTGTTTGTTTGTTTGTCAATTAGAAAGATTGTCTCATCCTCCTCTAAGTAAGTATTGTCCTTCTATAATATTATTATGATATGTACTAGATGATTGTTGTTGCGTGATCGACCGCTGCTGGGAAAATGAGCAGTATAAAATAGTGGGGTAAAATCTGGTAAAATTAAGGTGCATGTGTGATGCTTGTACGGTGTAGGTATTATTGGCAAAGCTCACACTCTTCTCCTTTGCATCAGTTGATATACCCTTTGCCTGGAATTTTTTATTCGTGTGAGCATCATACATAGAGATATCATTATTGCAATTTTGTGCACATATCATATGCACAAACTAATGTACCTCTCATTATTTCTCTATCTTCATCCTAGATTCAGATTCACCTCAAAATGGTTTGTGAAGTATCTGCCCTCGTTGAAGCATTAAAATTTTTCTCTGGTGTAGTTGGAAAAGAAGGTCCCTATTACTTCAATTGCAATGTTGTTGGACATGGTGGCTGGTCGGAAAAAATGGAAGATGGTGTCGATTATGATACATACCAAATTGGCGAGGTTGGTGAGCCCGTGACTATGGATCAGATCCTTACTACACTCAAAGCTGTTGCTAGGAATAAGCTACTTGATGATGCTTACATGTGCGGAAGGAGCTTTTTCCATGAAGGTTACTATGTTTCCTCCGATGGGAAAACTCTCAACATGCAGTGGGGATCATAATAATATACTTTTACTGGGGTCTATTGGCAGATGATTATGCTTAGTGCATAAAACTTTCATTTTGAATAGCAATGATACTATTTACTCATCAGTAAATTAGCACAAGTTTGGCAGCACCTATGAGAGTATATATAAATCAGGCAGTACAATAGTTGTTTATATAACATGTTAATGCTAATCCCAACCATAGCCCAAAAATAGTGAAGGTGTGCATATGATATGAAGTGTGATGTGGGGGGTGGCATTTGCCATCCGAAGTTTTCCAAAGGAAGAGTGTTTGTGTGTGTTATGAAAAGATACGAAGATACGAAGTGCGGCAGGAGCTGTAAATCAATCAAATCTCTTTCATCATGGGTTGGCTAAAAGTAGGCGCCTTTGACGTACGAGACCTTGATTTCGACAACATCGTGTTGGCAATAGTAGCAGCGGTGTTGTCGATAGTCTCGATCACTGTATCAATTGCACCGCCAATGCTCTTTTCACCTGCTATACTCTTACCAC
>Ga0075437_11672_pt1 | contig 12241 bp, 8 predicted proteins | sample MintriMetagenome_FD_74266 | JGI IMG/M metagenome (GOLD analysis project Ga0075437, IMG submission 74266) | Marine eukaryotic communities from Monterey Bay, USA to study complex ecological interactions - Minidiscus trioculatus and... | ecosystem: Environmental > Aquatic > Marine > Unclassified...
TGTTTATATAGGAAACTTTGAAGAGATTCAAAATGAGAACGACAAGATTAATCCTTTCAGAATAAGTTGCAAATGTAAGATTTTATTGGCTGATAATGATGTGTATATACTTAAGCCCATACTAAATCATGACTTATCAAAGAAGTTATATAATATGTAAACCTGGATTATGTTTCTTAGACACTATTTTATCGACAAATCCAAACCAATTGAGTAGAAACTAGTCAGAAACAGCTTTTTGTCAAAGGTAGGTATGAGAAGCCGGGACAAACAACATTGGCATGGCAGTTACAAACTGATAGATTGCAGACAGCTTTCTTCCGTGGAGATTGTAGTCATGACTTTCCTCTTCGTCTGAAACAGAGTCGTCACTTGAATAACTATCACTATCTCCGTCTTCTACTACGGGCTCTGCAATAGCCTCCTTGGCCGTCTCAAACCAAGATATCACATGAGGCAATGCCTTCAGATCCCGTTCACTTTGATCATCATCTTCCAAACTCAAATCAAACGGTTCCATGTCAAGATCGTGAGGACAGTGAAGTAATATCTTTTTAATTGCAACATTTCTTTTGTTTCTTGAACTCTTATTCAACTTTAGTGATGAGACAAGCTTGGCTCCTTTCTTTTGATATGAAGGTATGCTTTCAAGTGTATGATTCGATGAGTATATATCGTTGATACTGGATGTATTGCAAAGTGATCTACAGAAATCATATTCAACAACTCTTAGATCAAATGTTTCAGTGTAATCATCTTCAATCTCGAGTTCACGTAGACAATTATTTTGAGATAGACTGTTGGCAAAGGCAATCATACCCTCATTAGTAATGTCATTATCGGCGATGTAAATATGAGTTAAATTGCGTAATGTTGCAAGCGCTTCCAAGCCAACATTTCCAATATTATTGTTAAATAAATTAATCCTTTCAAGCAAACCATGCCCTCTAATTGCCTCGACCATAGGCAATAGCTGGTCATTTGTTAACCTTGAGTGTACAAACGTAATTTCTCTTAGATTTGTGCAACCCCTCAAACTTTCTATAAACCTGGACTCATCTACCGAGTTTACGAAGGGCATAGTGTTGATAAGTAGTTTAGTAAGGATATTCTTTTCCTGGCACGCCTTCAATACCTCAAGGGCCACATCAGTAATATCACTTTTATAAGTAATAGCTGAGAGAGACAACTCAGTAATAGAAGAGTTATGTCTGATGCCATCATAGAATCTCTTATTTGTCGTAGTCAATCTAACATTATCAGATATATTGTCAATCCGCAGTTTTGTGAGATATGTATTATTTCCTATAGCGGTACCAAGATTTTCATAGTCATTGAAGTCTGGTGAGTTATTGAATACTCCCTTGCCACCCAAATTGCGATCGTTATCATAGGCACCTATCTAAATATGTTACTTCATTAGAATTCTGTTCAATGGCAAGTAGAGTATCTTTGCTAATACTATCCATACTTATAGTACAGTTTTGTTATAGGTATATTGTTTCGTCTCTTCTCCACGTTGACCAACAAGGGCCAATAGTGCAACCAATTATCGTAACCAATGTTACATAGTGTTGTTGTATTTAGTTGTTGTTTTCATGTTTACATACATAAGAAAACTTCTTTTTTAGAAAAGCAATCTTCCGCCACGGGCCCACCACAAATCAGCGAAGAAGGAAAGAAGTGACTAGAGTATGCTCAAGCTTGATCATAATTCTACATGATCAATGATTGATTGCAGTACTTCGGTAGCGGGTAAAAGAGTAAAGTGGTGTTTACACTATACTATAACTCACCATCGTTCCTCTTCTTCCTATCTTCTTCTTTCATATCCACATCCGCCTCTGACACCACTGCTACTGTATCCCCGATATTGACGACCATGTGTGCTACAGAGTCAGGTATGAACATCATCTTTCCAGCATATTGGATACAGTCATGTCCATTTGTTTTAATCTCTTGTATTCTTTCGGGATGTTTTGGTAATGTTCTAATCCATTCTGCTGCAGTGATCACTTCTCCATTTTCATCTCTTGAGAATCTAGTCTGCTCTGTACTATTTAATGACGTTCTTTCCCATAGGATCCAGCGTTTGGCTCCATGTACAACTGCATTCCAAGCTGCACCATGATAATGAAAGGTTAAACCTTGCAAGTTGGAGCCGATAGATATTGTTAAGTGATCTCTCCAATAATACTGCCGTCGATACTCTGGATTCTTTTCTTGAAAGAAGGCACGTGTAGGATATGGAAATGGATGACAATCTTCTAACATTCCTTTTGGTATTGATATCTTTCTATCAAAGAAGTATTTTGTTGGATTGTACATATGTTTTGTAATGAACTCCTTGATAGTTGTTGGTGTTAGCATACTTCTAGAATGTTCAGGACCATTCTGACCTATATATCTAGAATCACCCATTGTTGCTTCTGCGTTTGGATATCGTTGTAGCATCTCTTGCAATTTCCAGTTATGATTTGCAGCCCAATTGTCCGTAACTCCTTTCACTATCACTGGATTTATACCTTCCCAATATCGTCCTCTTTCCCATTCTTCTACAGTTAATATCGGTAGATTGCATGCGCTATTATCATGTCCAAATTCCTCCCAAGATGCTAGCCCATCTTCCCAGTTTGTGTTGTGATTTCCGTAGTCAAACTCATCGCCCGATATTATTGTTCTTGGTAGTATTGCAATTATTATTACATGTAGTCGTAGTAGTAGATAGGATATCATATTATTGCAGCGGTATCGGTAGCAGTCGCAATTCTTACACAACCAGCAAAGTATTCACATTATCAACCAATTGCAATATGATTGAAGAAGTACCTCTATTACCATTACCTGTAAACATAGTATACATCAAGCATTGCAAGGAAGATCAGTGAGAAAAGGAAAAGTGCATATGATGTGTACTAAATCATACCTCGTTGACGACCACCAAAATTACATCAATAACGTTAACAATGAATAGCTCACCTATCCAATAACCAGAATGTTGTCCTCTTGGCTATGTGAGAGCAGCCCCTGCTCAAGCGGCAAATAAATCTTTATAGTCGTTCATTCGCCAAAACTTCCGATTATTATTTACTCTAGCAAGTTTTAGTGGACATTCGATTCTATCCGATGGTATCCGTCACTAGTATGTACGGTCCAAAACGATGGTGACGTTTCTTTTCGAACCCCAACTGCGTTGTTGCAATGACGTTGCCGACGATCACCTGCCTCAATACAATTCTACATAGCACAATCAATGAGATAAACCTTGTTTTGCAAATCAGGTAAGAAATAAGGCTTTTGTTTATGAATGATGTGTGAATATCGTTACTGTTACCGATTAACATGAGGACGATATACTAACCAATTCTATATCACCCGCATTGCCGATGCTTTATTACCTCTCTCATCAATGAAATCAAATATTATTACAACCATAATATAAGCCAGCTTCAATATCAATTGCCTTCATCACATCATATATATTAAGAAGATGAAATTACTACTCGCCTCCTTCCTAGTTGCATCAAGTCCTATTTCTATCCTGGCTAGGCCCGATACAAATACAACACGTACCGATTACCATTTTGTCATTAAGCCTACAACAAATAATGATTACTCTTTTGATTGTCAGGACTTGAGGAAAGCAAGCCGATATCTAGTCCTGGGTGAGTTGAATTCGTTGGTTGATAACATGTGCACATGATGTGAAACTTATACATCCATTACATCCTCTTCTGATTCATACAATAGTTGAGGACATCTTGAATCCACAGAGCACTGGGCCATCGCTACCTGGACCAACAATTGAGGCAAATGAGGGAGACATCATCAGAGTTAAAGTGACGAATCTAAATCCGTTTACAGGATCAAGTGTGCATTGGCATGGTATACATCAACTCAATACACAATTCATGGACGGTGTTGCTGGCATTACACAATGTCAGCTTCAGCCTAAGTCTAGTCAGGAGTTTGAGTTCGTGGGTGGGTTCATATCTGTTGATTTGATAACATGTGCACATGATGTGAAACTTATATATCCATCACATCCTCTTCTGCTTATATACAATAGCATACCCTCCAGGAACACATCTTTGGCATGGGCACTTTGGTATGAATGTAGCTGATGGTATAGCTGGTGCAATCATTGTTCATCCTCGGAAGCAGGAACCGTTTGAGTATGACGAGGAGTAAGTATAAAGGCCGAGTCTTTATTGTTTCATTGTATTATTATTACCACAACTTACACTCCTCTTGCTCCTCTTAGTGTACCCCTGCTTCTGTCAGACTTTTGGACCGATACTGGCATTCAACAAGGAATAGGGTTGGTATCATACCCATTTATGTGGGTAAACAATCCACAATCGCTACTCATTAATGGAAGGGGCATCGCACCATTCTGTGAATCTGGAGAAGACGAAGATAGGTGTTTGCCTAATTGCGGTAATGATCCACTTAAGCAGCTCACAATCATCAAGGTTGAGAGAGGGAAGACATACCGTTTGAGGTTCATCAATGGCGCTCTGCTCATGCCTTTAAACGTTGCTATTGCGGGGCACAATATGACAATTGTTGAAATCGAAGGTACAGTGACCGAACCATTTGTTACAACAAACTTTACGATTGGGCCCGGCCAGCGAACCTCAGTATTAATTGAGGCAAACCAACCAACATCGGGATCATACTGGCTCGAGGCATCTACATCCATCCGTGGTGCACCTGATTTGATTGGAAAAGCAATCATCCAGTATGCTGACGCTGTAGATGCAGTGCCAGAAGATCGTCCAGATCATCCTCCCTTAGATGAATCAGAAAGCTTGGGCTGGATAGAGAACTTGAAAGCATCAGATCCTGAATGGGATCCTTCCAGTTACCGTGCGCTCTTAACTCCCGAGGATGAAATCAAGCGTCTCATCCTAGTACCTCACCAAGTGAAATTATTCGACAAAGAAACTGGCAAGGAGAAAGGAATGGCTTGGGCGGTTAACAATGTTACATTTGAAATACCTCTCAGTGAGCCATTATTGGGTTCATCTATCAAGGCAACTGTAGATAATGGTTGGCCTACAGCTATACCCGATACCGTCGAATTACCGGATAGTCCTTTATCGACATGGAACTACACGGAGGAGCAGTGGCCCGGATCCCCTGCTGCCGGAGTAAAAGGAACAAGCGTCATTCGTGCCGATAAAGATCAGGTGTTTGAGTTGTAAGTTTTTGCATATTACTTTTGTTGCAATGTCAGTTCTTCATTGTTATTGACATGTTTTGTTTGCCATTGCCAATACTTACACACTCCATAGTGTCCTCCAGAATACATTTTCTTTTAACAATGAAAGTGAATATCACCCTTGGCACATCCACGGTGTTAGTTTGTGGGTTGTTGGTCAGGGAGAGGGCAATTGGGAAGAGTCAGATATTAAAGGATATAACCTTGTGAATCCGGTACTTCGTGATACTGTCAGCCAATGGCCAGAAAGCTGGACTGCAGTCCGTGTCATATTTGACAACCCTGGAGTGTGGTTCTTCCATTGTCATATTGCTGCTCATCTCGAGATGGGTATGGCCCTAACATTCGTCGTTGATCCAAGTGATATGGAAGACTTTCCTAACCTAAGTGATAGTACAAAATATTGTGAGGCTTCCAACTCGCTGGGCATTGCTCTATCAGACAAGGATGGTCTTGGCAACAATATCACGGTCGACAAGGATGTAGGTGAAGACCGACAGTCCGAAGATGTTGCGGAAGATGACTTGATGGACTTGCCGGTAGATATTACAGATGACACAGAGGACTTGTCTGTAGATGTTACGGAAGATGACAAGGAGATTAATGAGATCAATGCAAGTCCAATTATCGGGTTGAGGGACGTCATGAAAAGGGGGGTTACCACAGTAGCCTTACTCTGGTTGATGTAGGCCGTAGGCATGAATCGACCAATCGATAATAATTTGTTAAAGAAGAAAAAAAGTGCACATCCCACCTATGTATCCAGACAGTCATGATGCCGCGGACTTATTATCAGCACTAGAGCGTTGCTCAGGGATAGAAGGTTGTGACCGGCAACTAAAACTACTCCATTAATCAATAACGCCAACAATGAACAGCTCACATATAAACTGTCTGCTATTCTCTCACTCTATCTCGACAAATGCTGCCTAAGAGAGTGGCAATCATTATGTAAGAAGACAACTCGGGATTTGAGGATTCAATTGTTTTAGCGATCAAACGAAATCCACTTACAGTTAGTGTTTCTACTGCTTGCAGGTATGTTGTTGTTCCTATATCTATGGTCTATCCTCTTATCATCAATTGAAAGAGTGCATTCTTAGACTTGTGTATCGTCGTTTGTGTGTTCATTGATATGAGTTGGCTGGTGCATACGTCTTTGGCTTATGAGTATATAATTCTACTACACAATACATTATAACACACGGAATTGTTGTAATATCATATCGGTGGGGTTCTTTGGATCTTGAGTGCATAATATTACACAGCATTATATATTTATCGGTGTACTCTTTAGATTTTGAGATATACCTATTCATATTGGTGAGGTATACACAACAACAAATTATAAAACATGAGCAGAAAGCAAAGTAATGACATTATAGTTATTGATAGTGATGATGAACTGGATGATAGAAAACCAGCTGCTAAACCATCACTGGCCAAACCAAAACAAACAAACAATAACAAAACAGAGTGTATATCATTATTGGATAGCTCAGATGAAGAAGAAAATCCAGGTTTATCAGATAATTTTACTAGCAATAGTAAACGCAGCAAACGTAAAAGACCACCAGAAAGTCTAAACAGTACACAAAGTCAAACACAACAAAGTCAATTCTCAACAAGGTCAACAAGCACTGAGCTATCCGATCATGAATTGGCCCTACAACTCCAGCGAAACGAACAACTTGGTTCCCAAAAGTCATCAGCAATTGATGTTGATCAATACATGTCAACTTCCAAAGAAGGTAAAGCATGGTTGGCAGTACAAGAAATCATTGCATTAATAAAGAATGCCAAAGAGCAGTTTATGACTGATAAGAATGGATTAAAGGATTATTGTGTCGAACCGGTAATGGTTGATGATATGGTATTCATGGCTACGGATATGTTGGATAAGCAAGAGGAGTATGCTGAGGCTGGTGTTAATGGTTATATTGATACGGGATATCATTATACCAAGAAACAAAATCTTACGAAGATTAGAAGTCATGGGCTTATGACTGCTGCTGAACGGAGTGAGAAGAATGTGACATCTACACTTGGTGGTTCATATTTTGGTGATGGTATTTATACCGCTAACAACGGTACAAACTTTAAAGGGTTTGGAGATATTGGAATCATCGTATGCAGACTCCAAGGCAATGTAGTTAGAACTACGGGTCGGCTTATGCCTCATCAATTGAACAGTAAAGATAGTCTTGTCCTCAAAGTTGATGTGAATACAGTTGTTGGTGATAAAGGTGCCACAGCTGGATTAAGAAGGGGTATCGGTGGAACAATGGGAATGGGAGATAGTATTTGCAATTCTGAAGGCTGGCCAATAGACGGGCAGTTTCATGAGATCGTCTTACGTTCCTCAAAGCAGTGCCTACCAGCTATACGCTTCGACGAGAAAATACGTGAAACCAAGAAGGGAAAAGAGATGATTCGATACCTCAAATACTCATTGCAACAAATTATGGATCGAAGGTTCAACACTGGTCATAAAAAGATCGATTTAGATGATACTCCAATCGTCATACCATCACGAGATGTAATGAATATGCCGGCATCTATTCCACCATCCAACCCAGCTCTCGCTTTTCCTTTTCCAGCATCATCTGTTGCGGCGGCTAGTCCACATTTTGGGGGTCCTCCTCATCGATCGAGTGCTCCTCCACCTTTTTCACTTGCAACTCTACAAGCTACAGCAAATCCGTCACGGGGATATAGGAAGCGGCCGACTCACTGGGGTGGTTTCCCGGGCAGTCATGGTAGTGGCGGGTTTGCATCTTCATTATCGGCACCTCCACCTTTTATGGGTAGTTTCGGAGGTGGTCCATTTGGAGGTAGTTCATCATCATCAGGACATAAAACATTACATTACATTGCTCCACAATGTCTAAGCAAAGGGGTTTCGACTGATGCTACCACTGCACCGCCAAGTACCTATGATAAGAATGAGGAATGTGCTATTTGTATGGAGGAGCTCAAAACAAACTGTGTAGCATTAAAGGTCTGTGGCCATATCTTTCACAGTGCTTGTATCCAACAAGCCTGCAAAGTAAAGCCACAGTGCCCTACTTGCCGCAAATCGATTGGTAACCCACAAGGAAAGTGCCCTTCTGGTCAAATGACTATATCCAACAGTTCCACGAGATGCACAGGCTATGCAGTAGACTCAATCATCATTAGTTACAATATACCATCTGCTGTTCAAAAGAGCTATCATGATAATCCAGGCACCAGGCATAGCGGCAAGATGGAGACATGTTACCTCCCGAATAATGATGAAGGACAGGCACTTCTCAAACGTCTCAAGTTTGCATTCCTGCATGGGCTTACTTTTACAGTTGGTCAAAGTATGACATTAGGGACTTCCGATTGTTGCACGGTAAGTTATCTTATTTGTGCATTCATTCATCGAAGTTCCTTTACTGACCTCTTCTCCTGTCTAGTGGGCTTCTATTCATCACAAAACATCACCCAGTGGAGGAGCTAGTGCCCACGGATATCCAGATGCTGATTACATTACCAACTGCAATGGAGAGTTAGATGCCTTGAATGTGCCTTCTGCAGAATCACTTGATGATAATGGCAAAGTAAAGTAGTGGGCGGTTTTCTTCCTTTAAAACCCAGTGGATATGATGGGTTGATTAGGTAGGAAATACTTGGTTGTGGGATATAACATACTAAAATTCTATTACAGCATTGCTTCTCTAAACTTTTCTCTACTCCCAATTCTTGTGTACGGGTTCTCGTTCATAAAGGCTGCCATCAATATAGTGACGATAGTGCGCTTGGCAAAGCTGCACATCAGATTTGTTGTCAAGATTGACCCCACCTAATTCTATTTCCCCATAAATTGAGTCATGGAGTGGAGACTTGTTTATCTCTATTTCCCTTACACCCTTTTCAATTGCATACACTATCCCTCTAACAGTTAGTTCCCGATTAAAATAATCGGGCCATAAACCAATGAGTTTGAGAAAGATCCCCGAACCACCTGATTCTTTTTCTTGGGCATCCACAAGAGAAATCAGGCCATATTCCGAAGCTCCCTTAACCTCGGCAAATGACGGGATATAATATCAACAGCTCTGGTATCAAGTCGTCCATTGGATGATAGATTCAGAGTTGTAATGCCCGTATTTGTACTCAGTACCATCTCAAGACCACGACAAGTAATGTCCGAGCGAGCCATTGAAAATGACTTAAGTTGATTGCAATGTTGAGCAATAGGAATTAGACTATTGTCAGAAAGAAATATAGCGTTGTCGTAAGATTCTTCATAAGCTACACAGCCCACAAGCTCAAGACACACTAAGTTCTCCCCTATTATCGGCATAATGGCACCAACATGAGAATCAGTCATCCAACCGACTCCTTCTATTGATAAGGAAGTCAAAGGTGTATGTAAATTACTAAAGAACTGCCTCAACTGGTGGGGGCTAGTTTCTCTAATTCCACTTTTGAAACATTGACAAAGACAAAGCTTATGGAGAGATGGTAATGCATCCGGTATAACCGGAAGAGACTCTGCATCAACTAAACTATATTCGTAAATATCGTCAGATTGTAATTCAATATCAAGCCATTCAAGCTCTGGAAAAGATGCTTGTGTAGTAAGTAGAGTTCGAAGCAAAGGTTTGATATCCTTGCATCCTAATGTTCTCCTCATCCGCTCGATCCTCCGAAGAACAGCCTCATTATTAACATGAAACTCTTTTACATGTTGACGTTTCCAACTACAATCACGAAGAGATCTAAGAAAACCTACACGAGCATCGACGCATCCCTCATTATTGCTAAGACGAGTATAATATTTAAAGTCTTTTAATACTATTCGAGTTGGTGTATATGTTTGAGCAAATCGCTGGAGTGATCGGCATGTTTGACTTAGTATACCAATCCATTCCCAAACCTGACATTCTTTTTGTGGTAAGCTGTATGATATGATATTGTTGAGGGCTTCATCTGGCAATGAAAGTAAGTTTATGTTTGATGTATTGCAATTATTATTTTGTGAATTGACTTTGTTATTAGATGCACATCTCGAACGCTTTCGTGCGGATTGTTGCAATGATGACATGTTGTAAATAAACCCTTATTAACTTTCCAGATCGTTGTTATATCAGCTCATATATTTGCCAGCTATCTTAATATCATTACCAACTTGTTCTTGGGTAAAAGTGGTATGACAGAGTTTGTTACTTATCATTCAATAAATGAGCGACACTGAAGTTGCCGAATGCGGATACCAAAGATAAAAGGATACCTTAATGATGGACGGATAAAAATGTATGGAGACATAGATACATGTGAACGAATATGTAATGCGGTGGCTTATGGTATGTACCTTGTACCTAAACAATATCAACATTATCCCAATATTATCTATTGATTTTCTTTGTATATGTAAGTTATCCCCTCAAGTAGCCACTCCCACTCCTTCATATATTCTTTTCCTCTCATATACTCATGTATTCATCACTTCTTTGAATTCTTCTGTTGTTGTTTACACGCGGTCTTATGCCTAGTCCAATCAGCCCTTTGACACGACTTCGAGCAGTATTGAATCCCCTTACATGCATTGCATTTCATCACCTTCTCCTTGAATTGTTTACAGTATCCGCAGACTCCAGACTTTGATTCGGAAGCGCTCTCTTTCGTATCATCATCAACCTTACTTTGTTCATCTTTCAAACAATCACATCCGTTACGCTTGTCAAAGAATTGAGTTGTTTTATAAACCTCATTACCACGCAAGTCCTTCATCGCACTGATATCCTTCTTTTCCCAAAATATCACTTGGCAGCTTACGACAGCTGCCATTTTAGAGAATCGGTCATCATTATGCTTCTTTGCCTGAAGAAGGTAATCAGTACCAAGTGCCACGAGACAACCACATACTATCTTACGTACATCCTCCTTGTCGTGATTTGGAAGGACACGTGAGTGATCACGTAGTAATATCTTAACAGTTGCTCCATTCACTTTCACCGGATCGATCAATGAGGTCGTGGACAATAAATTGTTCATCGTATTTTCAAAGGCGGGCATAAACTTATCATATACGTTCAAGGCTTCCCCTGGTGAAACCGTCAGCGAATCCATGGTGTTCTTGTCTGCTGACCCATGATTACAGGCCCCAAATCTCTGATGAGATGAATAAGTTGCAAACATTTGACGAACCATTTTGTCCTCTTTGATATGCTCTGTTCCTCTCTGATCTGGTCGTTCCTCCTCGCTACTCTTAGCCGTGCTATCATTAGTAGCCGATCGGGATTGGATATCCCTCAAGCATGAACAATTGATACGACTTCCAAAGAATAGTCTTGCCTTCGTATCCGTATCCACGTGCATATTATTGTATCGTTTACCACCATATGCACTTCTCTCCTCAAGATCGACAACCGCATATGCAACAGCCATTGCCATATTATCACAACGGGTATTCTTCTTGAGGATAAGGTTTGTTCCAAGGGATACAAGGTACGTATGGATCTTGTCAGTGTTACTGTGGTCATTCCAAATAGGCCTGAAGAGAAGAAGTGAGTGTGTAAGTGTTATATATGAAGCGATGAACATGAAACATAACAAACTCCATACTTACATGGCAACATTGTCCTATTGAAGCATCAGATCAAATCCAAGATTATGAGAAGTTGAGAAGATCATCAATACGTCCTTAAACAACAGCACACATCATTTCGAAAACAATACACATAATAAACTTACCCTCATTAGATGTAATATCTTTTTGTGCCACAATGGACTAGGAGAAGTAACCGCATCCTCATCAGGTGACGTGTATTGCGGTTCCAAACCAGTTGTATGCCATTTAAATCTGGAATCGGCAGACATATTCAACGCATTTTCATACCCCGATAAACATAACATACCAACCTCACAATCAATTGTAGGGATTTTATGTCCATGACGACATTTCGAATCCGGTTTAAAGGCAACACAATTTTCCATCATATCCCCCATCATACTCTGCATCATGTCAATCATCTTGTCGGC
>Ga0075437_14599_pt1 | contig 12239 bp, 9 predicted proteins | sample MintriMetagenome_FD_74266 | JGI IMG/M metagenome (GOLD analysis project Ga0075437, IMG submission 74266) | Marine eukaryotic communities from Monterey Bay, USA to study complex ecological interactions - Minidiscus trioculatus and... | ecosystem: Environmental > Aquatic > Marine > Unclassified...
GTTGTTTCTTCATAGCAGCAATCTCACGTGCCTGCTCATCAATCATAGCCTTCATTTCCTTGAGGGTCCGTTCCATATTGGATTCATTCTTCGAGGTACCGGCTGCCTTCCTTAAACGGTAGACGGCTTGAAGCCCGTTGGCATCAAGGGACTTGTATACCTTGCTGGGGACAAAACCCTTGTGTTCAGGATTAAAGTAACAGCGCTTCAAGTCCGCCATCTGTGAGGAAACGGCAGCTTCATCCCAGGTAACGGCACGGTCACGACCTTCTCCACGGGGCTTACCACCGCCACCACGGATCAACTGGATGTGACGTTGGGCACTAGAACGGCTAGTAGCCTCAGCCTCGCGGCCCAAAGTACGTACAGCATCCGCCACATCGTCCATGCAAGCCTCGACACTCTCTCTCTTGGCAGAATTAGACATAATAATCTGCTTCGTAGTCTTCAAGGCATTACAAGTAATACTCTTAAGGTAGACATCAACCTCCTCAGATTCGGTCATACACGATACCTTGCCATCAGATTCCTTCTGAAAGAGGCGCATGCGATGGAACAAGGACATTTGACGGCTATTGTGGGTGATAATGGAGTAGTTCAACAATGTACCACGGAAGTTATTGTTATACAAAGACTTGGTGATCTCATCCTTTTCACGGGTACAGTACTCTTCATGAGTAACAAGAAAGCAAGACGTCCACTCCTGCTTTTCTCACAGGCACCCTCAATCTGGTGCCAAAGGGCAGAATCACCGAAGCTCTCAAGAAGGATAGAGTAAACGATACGGCTGGCTTGGTTAAAGTTGACTTCATCAGTAAGCAAAGCCAGTTCAACCTCTGTCTTGTCCTTGGACTCGTGACCAAAGCAATGGCCACGTCCTGGGTGATATATCCCCAACCATCGATCCATAGTTGTGCAGCAAGGCGTTTAGCGCTACCGACTGGGAAGTCATTAGGCCAACCACCATTGGCACCGCCACCAGCTCCGCCACCAGCACCACCACCGGCTCCACCAGCACCGTTGGGGTCGGCTTGAGCGGCAGGAGGATTACCTCCGGCACCTCCGTCATCGTTACCGCCACGAATATTTTCAGCTTCCATAGGTGAGGCAGGTCCAGCCTCAGTAATAATACTAACTCTAGTGGCATCGTCGGCGGCAAGTTCATTGTTGCTAATCACAACATTGGTGGGAAGTGGATTGCAATCCTCCTTCTCGTCGTCACTGGCAAACAGACTCTCTTCGTCGGAGTTGGTCTCAGATCCGTCTTCATGAGGTTTAATCTGTGCCACAGCATCAAAGAGGGTATCTAATGATGTCTTGAATTCAAAAGGGTTGAAAGGAGCCATTATTTTATTGCAATGGATGGTCAATTCAGTTGTTGTTCGTCGTAGATGTATAGGTCTTATAAACTGTGCAAAATAGCGTAGATCGTAGATAGATAATTAATTGGAGTAAGTAGTCGTATTGGCTGTAATTAAGCCGGGTATTAAACTGTGTATGGTCGATACAGCAGTTATAATTACCCTATTGTTGTTATAATTGTTAGTCAGGTCAATCTATTTATGAGCATGTTCAGTGCTCGTCTCAACGCACATTGCCGCCACTAAGGTCGGCATGAAATTCCAGTAGCTATCGCCGAAGATACCGCTGTCTTTCTCGTACAGGAGAAATACTTTCTTGGTATCCTATGTGTGCACATTTCCACAATACTAGCACAACATTTGTGGTCGGTGTACTCTGACTCACATTAAACTATTCAAATAACAAAGTATTTCGGTATTATCTTTCTTGCAATGCAATCTATGCGAAATAGGAGTGTTTAAAATATGGTGCACATCACATTATTGTGCACATTTGTGTTCATAAATTATTACAAGGTACACCTCAAACAATTGCAATGCCATCAACAGCCACCGCCGGCGGTGGCGGCAGTAAGAAGAAGAAGCGGAAGGTTATCTTTATGTTAGATAGATAGAAGCTCCTCCTCTTCACTCATTTGACCGTGGTTAGACCGAGGATACCGAACATATATAGGATACCTTTAGAAAATGTGCGGCGCAAGTGCGCAGCGCGCACAAATGGCTTGATAAATGCGCACTAAAGCCAAGGGCCTACCAAAAAGTTACTGCTTTATAAAATTTCCAAGGTAATAAGATACCTATTTTTCTCTAAAATACCTTTATGAGTTGAAGTGGAGAAAAAGTAGTAGGTTTAGGTGGTAAGAAGTGGGGTAATTGTTATCGACCATATCTCATTAAATATGATATATATGACAATTCTCTCATGACAATATTTGCTCTATATCACTTGAACTAGTTAAGACTTCTGAAGTTGGCATATGATAAGATTGACTTTTCATTTTTTGACCTTAGTAGCCTGACATCAAAATCTCATAACTGCAATACTGTGTCCCACGTTCAATTCGGCTCCAAGAGGTTGCAATATTCGAATTCTACGTGCAATTTTAGGTAGGATAGGGTGTTGTAACCTTTGATATGGTAAATATTTAATGGATCTATTGCAAAAGTTAAGTGCTGCATAAACCACCTACATTTTTGCAATTATGAGACTTCTAGGCTAAATATTGGCTCCTGTGCTCAATTTGGTGGAATGATACCACCATCATTGGATTCAGCATGAAATTCTGGTTCAGATAGGTATTCTTCATTATTCAGCTCGACGAATTTGGCCATGATAGGGCCATTGCAATTGTGTGTGTTCGATGCTGACTGACTTTTTTTGGGATACCGGTGCAGCCCCTCCCTGTGCACGCAGCAGATAGATAGAGTGTAGTAGGTAAGGTAGATACTCACCAAGATCAGAGGGGAAAAATACAAAACTGGCCACGAAGTTGTCTTTGGAATGGCTGGATTCAGCTCCCGACTCCGAGAAAAGATTGAATCTACACGTTCCACTACCACCCATGTTCAATCAAATAATCAAACCAATAATATACGTGGCCTAACCCGTCTTGGTGGGAGCAGTGCTGCCACTCCAAGTGTTTCTGTATTGCCTTCGAAGAGCTCATTAAACGGGGTGAAAGATGCCATCTCAGGTCAAAGACCCCTACCGCATAGGGGATCGATCTCTATGAGCAGCGGGTCTGGGTTGGATTGTACCCTCGGAGGATCAAAAATTGTACCAGGTTGGAGCACCAGCAGTAAATCAAATGATGCAAGCAGCACCCCTTCGGGTCATCTAGGGGTTATTACCGTGGCAAATAGTCAAACAGAGAAAATAAAACATCAGGAGAGAGATATCACGCTCGACTCATCCTTGGGAAATCATATTCCATGGGCACTCCATCAGCCCTCTCCTCACCGGTTTTTTTCGCGATCATCAAGATTTCGACAGGGAGAGGAAGATAGCGGCGACGAAAAGTTTCCACATATTATTGCGACGCAACAAGTGGAAGAAGACATTGAAGCGACTAGTCACGATTATCACCTGGAGGGAGATGCTAGGGGCAAAGCTTTGTTGCAAAATAACCATGGTTCGCTCGGCGACAGAAAATTGAACTTTGGTGAGAATGGGAAGGAGACCTTTCCACGGTTGGAGCACGACGATTGTAGGGACAGCACCCGTGACCAACATTCTTGTAAAACAGACGAAGAGAGAGCTCTTTACTCCTCGCCCTCAAAGGAGAATTCCGAGAAGATAAAACAGAAAGAATGGAAACGACGAGCTGAATCAGGGATGTGTAACGCTCTTGGTGATGGTTCTATGATGGTAAATACTCCAATGGTGCTACTTCGGAGTAATACTCCTGAAGCATCTGCAGCTCAAGAAAGCGACGAGGGACACTCAATCGATTTTGAAATGATACCTCTTTTTTCTCCCTCCCAGAGCCTAGAAGAAAGCGATAATGTAAAGAAAGATCGAGAGTTGAAACAACAGCAGAACGTGTTGCGTCAAGTAGCTGAACGTAGAGCTGCCAACGTTGCTGATTTTACTGTCAAGAAAGATTTTTCATGCGAAAACGGAATAAAACTCGCAACTGGCAACGAAAATCAAAATGGAGATGTGGGTGCACTAAAACTTTCGAGCTGTCGAAAAGGTAATTATCAGGGACTTAGTACTATTTCAGTTATAGACGAAGTAAAACAAGAAAACAAGAGCCTCAATCCCTGTCGCATAGAAGGGCACCAGCACGACTGGATAGAATGCCCCCAAAATCCCAAATCAGTTTCGTTTGTTAGGAATAATCCATGCCGCATAGAAGGGCATGAACATGACTGGACTGACTGCATGGACAATCCAAAGTCGGACAACTATATCAGACCTGCCAAGAAAGAGAAAATGGTGATGAAGATAGCTCGTGCAAGATCTCTCATGGGTGCAAACCGTTTGACCGAAGAGTTCACGGAGAGAGGAAAATGTGGCGCTGTTGAAAATGTCAAGCTGGCAAAACATTTCATTCCTGCTCATCCACCAGATATACCGCCTGCATGGATGAGTGGAATACCCCCATCCATTGCACAAGGGCTACCTCACAATTCAATGAAAACAACGGCCCCGTCTCACACTTTTGACAAAAATATCTTGCCTACAAATGCATTTCCTAAGGGTGATGCCATGGATACTGATGAGAATGATAACTCTCGTGGCAACCCTACTGGTGGAGGGCCTAACCCCCGCAACCCCAAGAAATAATATGGGCCGTCGGCCACACTATGTACAGTTGATAGTGTTGGTGCGGCCAATTTGACGGAATGGTGTCTCGCTAGTTTGAGATCTGTTCGTGTGAACTTGACCCCCAGCATGGGTTTCTAGAGTCAGTCACTCTAGTATAAACATAAATGAAACAAGTTTAGGTTTAGAACTTGATTCCCATGCTGACACGTGTGTTGTAGGCCTATGTTGCCTCATCATTAATGACTTTGACCGCCCCGTTACAGTTTATGGCTATGACCGAGCCTTGGGTGCCAAAACTTATCGTACTGTCTCGGCAGTGGCAGTTCTTGAATATATTGAACCAGTGACTGGTCAACACTATCATTTAGTGATTCACCAGGCCATTGAAATACCTCATTTGGACCACCATTTATTATGTCCCATGCAATGTGAGGTTAATGACGTGACCGTAAACCACAGACCAAAGTATCTGTGTAAGAATCCTACTGAAATGGACCATGCAATCATAACCAAGAGTGTTCAATACTCCAAAGACCCGTACTTGACCGATATTGTTGACCCTGCTGGACCGACAGAGAAGCTGATCTTACCTCTCTCCCTTCAGGGTGTGACCTCCTTCTTGCCTGTATCTGAACCTTCAAGAGAAGATTGGGATTCCCATAAATACCCGCGGATTGACTCGACAAGTCATGACTTGACCTGGGACCCTCAGAATACATCATTTCAAGAGCAAGAGGCGGCCATGACCGATGCAGGAGGTACAGTTATATCAAGGGAGCGTGATTCAGGCCCCGCTATCATCAACTCTGTTTACACTATCAACTCTGTTACTCTCACTTCTACTGCATCAATTCCACTTGCTGATTTTACTTCGGTTGACAACCTTGCCACCGCGCTCTTAAGCAAGGTGCAAGTATCAGCTTCACATACTAGTGGAACAGTGGGATCTAGCCGAGGCAAAGCGGTGGACGCATCGACTCTTGCTAAACGTTGGAAAATACCACTTGACTTGGCTAAGAAGACAGTCCAAGCTACGACCCAACGTTCTGTTCGCCAGAACCCTGACAGGAAACATGAAGTTCGCTTCCCAACTAATGACAGAATGCTACGATACCCTCGTATGCCCTTTGATTTATTTACTGACACTCTACTCGCTTCAACCAGGTCTGCACGAGGCAACAAAGGCGGACAGGCTTTTGCCACTCCTTGGGGTTGGGGCCGATTTTACCCAACTAGGACCAAGAAGCCCATGAGACTCTTAATGTACTGTTTCGTACTGAAGGTGTACCCCCTAGAATGATAATGGACAACTCGTTGGAGCAGGGAGCTGGCCCAAGGGGTAGCCTTGAGTATAAGAGGAAGCTCCGTGCTGCTGATTGCCTTGCCCATTGGATAGAACCTTACTCCCCGTGGCAGAATGCTTGTGAAACTAATATCAGAGATGAATGCAAGCGAGGCGTGGCCCGTCAGATGCTTGCTACTAACACTCCCAAAGTATTGTGGGATCACTGTATGGAGATGCAATTTCTTGTTCGTTCTCACACTGCTCTTAACATCTTTGAACTCAACGGGCAAGTACCCGAGACTGTCATGAAAGGACGACCTGCCGACAATAGCCGTATCTGCCAGTATGGCTGGTTCGATTGGATTGAATATCTTGACTCTTCACACTTCGAGGAGGGTGTCTCCTTGGCCCCTCCCTTGATACAGGCACCATGATTACCGTAAAAGTTATTGCCTCTAATGGAGAGGTGTTTCCCCGATCTACTGTTAGACCTGTTTCTGAGGAGAATAAGAAGGACCCTGTTTACCTTGAGAAGATGAAAGATTTCATGTCCTCTCTCCATGACTCAGTTGGAGCACCTGCTCAGCCAGGGGACTTCCCAAAAGAATACTTAACACCTGAATATGAGGCCTACGAATCCTACACCGACGAGGAACTTGGCTTAAAGTCTGATGATCCTCGCTTCCACCTCGAACCAAATGAGGCGGACCCTTCCGATGATTACTTGGAAGGCACTGCTGACGATGATCTGCCTGTAGAAATTGTTCCTACCCCTGAAGCTTCCGACAATCTGGTTGGTGCTGAAGTTATGTTACTAGTTGGCGGCCAGCTAGCGAGGGGACGAGTGACTAGACGCAAGCGTGACCGCGCTGGCAACGTCGTTGGAAGAGCAAATGATAATCTACTTGACACACGTGAATACGTAGTTGAATTTGACACTGGCGAGGTTACCGATCAGACTGCCAATGTGATAGCCCAGAACCTTTACTCCCAATGTGACGAGGATGGACACAAGATCCTCCTGTTTGATTCCATTATTGACCATAGACGTTCAACTTCTGCCTTGATGAAGAGCGAACAGAGATTCAGAGGCAGCAATGGTAGAGAATACTTTAAACGATCGACTGCTGGTTGGCAGCTATGTGTTAAGTGGGCGGATGGAACTACCACGTGGGAGAAATTGATTCCAAAGAAAGCATACAAATAACCAATATTAACATCTACCCACTCGTTGCCTTTTGATGGTTTGAACCGGTGTCTCTTATCCCGGTGCCTACTATTGCATGGTACTAACCTCTCTCGTCTCTTCGGTTCCAATTCATATTGAGACTCGTCCAACTCATCATCATCTGAATAGCATGATCCATCGTATGAACCCGGATCAGAATCACAATCTCTACCACGTGTTGAGGATACTGTGTTTGTATCCTCAGATCCGTCGGTAGCATTTGGTACAAGATGTCTACCCGGACCATATGTAGAATCATTAGACTCATCGTATGCACTGTTTAGTTCATGAGATTGATCAAACAGTGCAGTGCTCTCATCCATTGCACTAAAGTCAAATTGAACATCAGAAGCAGCTCGACTGGTATCATTGCCATTATGACTTCTAGGTTGACCATCATTCTCATGTAGTTCTCTCCACTCTTGAGTCGATACCGGACGTACCCAATCACCATTCCCATACCGATTAGTTTCGGTTGCAATCGTATCAAGCATATCATTAGTGAAGTAGAAACTAAATAGATCGGCAAGATCACGAGTAGCGCATGCTTGTGTTAATGCAGATGTTGGACCAACCTGTCCTCCACCGGACGGGCCATGATAAGACATACTTCTCGGAGGTTCATAGGTATCCATTCCACTGTCAACATATCCTAACGGCACAGCACGAGTAGGCTCTTGTGTATACTCGGCCTCTCTCTTCTGTTTGCCACCCCATACATCATCCATCAACACAACACACTGTGGCTTATCAAATGTAGTTTGAAATCTTGGATCAGAGAAGATTGTGGCCTGTGCCCTCGCATCAAAGACTGAGTTGTGATGAGAAGGAAACATCTGCCCATACATGATACTATAAATAGTACCGATACCATATCCAACCGGCACGTCTTGTTGGCGTTTTGATTCATGGAAAGGGTTTCTTTTGTACTTCAATGCAATGATGGGATCGTGGAAGTACTTCAGCCCTTGAGGCATCTCTAACACTCCTCTGTATAATACCTCAGTAATCTCAAAAAGTTTACCACAATCAGCTCCTTTGCCACCCCAAGCTACTAACATACCGACCTTTCCTCCCTGCAATTCCTTCTCTACTGCTTCTTTAAACTTGGGCCATACTTCTAACATTGATCCCGCGTTCTGAACATCTCTTGGTCTCAACTTATGACTACGGCATGCATGTTCTTCCCATACAGCATCAGCGGGTGGTTTGATGTAACTAGTCCATTCTGTTGTGGCTTCTAACTTGTAATTCATGAATGTAACTGATATTTGGATGACATATTTACCAATATGTTCGAGGTCAAGATGAACATATACCATTTTCTTTGCAAGTATATCGTCATGTGCATCTGAGTGCTCTCTTCTTTTCTTCTTTTGATTTTGTGGTGCACCATCATTATTATTAATAAGGCCGGCCTCCAACATCTCTACATCCTCCATAGTATTATCGTTGCCGCCGTCATTATCCTCCTCTTCTTCATTATCATTATCATCGTCTTCTTCAGGACCAACATGGGCAAGTGTATGAAAAAAACCATCTCCATTCACCATTAGACCACATAAACCTGACAAAATTGCTACTCCAATGATGATATATAAGATATTGCTTACACAACTCTCTCCTGTGGCGCCACAGAGCGTTTTCATGATTGTCCTATATATGTATATCGAGTTTGATGCGGTTATTGGTATGGTTAGGTGGTTATATTGATGATATTGCAATGGTAAGTTGGTGCATCTGAACACTGCTTTTTGCTAAATTATCAACAAAATAAAGGCTTTACAAGAGGATACACTACAGCCTACATACAATAGATATGCACAAACTAGCAAAATCGCATCGAACTATACCTATATGAGACGACTATATTGCAATATGACTACTGTCGGCGGCGTATTTATGATGATATATACAAATGCCGCTAGAGTTATTGTAGGTGCACCTTATTTATGAGCATCGAATTTTTTTGTGGTACCCTTCGGTATCTAAAGATAAGGTAAGGGTTAAGGAGTCTTCCCTATTGAGACTGCCGAGTATGCAGTTAGCCGTGAGGTTGACGACGAGCCTGCCTTCAACTGGTGGGTTAAGTCAGTACTACAGAAGCGAGACCGTATCATCTCTAAGGTGGCCAAGCGTCAGACTCGCTACTTGAAGAAGACCACCAAGTTTGGTATTGAGCTACCCAAGACGGTGGCTGAGGCTTTAGCTCTTGACGATAAGAACGATAACTCTTACTGGGCCGATGCCATTGCCAAGGAGATGAAGAATGTTAAGCTTGCTTTTGATATCCTGCCTGACGGTGAATTTGCACCTCGTGATCATACTTTTATTAAAACTCACATGATATTTGACATTAAGATGGAAGACTTCCGTCGCAAGGCCCTACTTGTAGCCGGTGGCCACATGACTGAGGCCCCAAAGTGCATCACTTACTCCAGTGTTGTACAACGTGATACTGTTCGCATTGCTCTCACTATGGCCTCCCTCAACAAGTTACAGGTTAAAGCTGGTGATATTGAGAATGCCTATATCACTGCTCCTTGCCAGGAGAAGATATGGACCAAGCTAGGTCCTGAGTTTGGAGCTGACGAAGGCAAGAAGGCAATTATCATCCGTGCCATCTATGGATTGAAGAGCTCAGGAGCTGCATTCCGTAGCCACCTTGCTGACTGCATGACGACCCTTGAATATAAATCATGCAGAGCTGATAATGACCTCTGGATGAAGCGTGAGACAAACGCCGAAGGACTGAGTTATTACTCTTATGTTCTCTGTTATGTTGATGACATCATGGTTATTCACCACGATGCCATGCCTGTACTGATGAAGATTGACAAGTACTTCAAATTGAAGCCATCATCGATTGGCGACCCTGACATATACCTCGGTGGGTTACTCAATTATGAGCCTGAACTTGACACATCTGACGAGTGTGACCCTGAGGAAGCATCCTACTTTGGCTCATTGATTGGTGTTATGAGATGGATTGTCGAGCTTGGTAGAGTTGACATTCACACCGAGGTCTCGATTCTCTCTTCCTTCTTGGCCATGCCTCGTAGTGGACACCTTGATGCTGCTATTCATATCATGTCTCATATCTTACAAAGAAACACAATGCTCGATTAATGATGGACCCTGATTATCCTAACATGAATATTGACAACTTTAATACCGGAGCTGATTGGAAGGACTTCTACGGTGATATTAAGGAAGCTATTCCAGCTGACGCTCCTGAGCCACTTGGCAATGGGGTTGATATTAGGATGTTTACCGATAGTGACCATGCTGGAGACAAGGTGAACCGCCGATCAAGGACCGGTTGGATGATCTACATCAACATGGCTTTGATTATGTGGTGAAGCAACCCACAGTTGAAAGTTCTGTCTTTGGAGCGGAATTTGTAGCCATGAAAAGTGGTATGGAGGCCGCACGTGGCTTGAGATATAAGCTACGTATGATGGGAATCCCAATTAATGGACCCACTTATATCTTTGGTGACAATATGTCGGTAATTTACAACACCTCCAAGCCCGAGTCGACCCTGAAGAAGAAAAGCAACTCGATTTGCTACCACGCTATCCGTGAATCGGTAGCAATGGGCAAGAGCGTGACAGCTCATGTCCCGACTGAATACAACTTGGCTGACCTGTTGACGAAGGTTCTTTATGGTTTAAAGAAGCGCAGGTTAGTAAGCGACATCCTCTGGGATGTATTTGATGAACGTGATGGACATTAGAAGATAGGTAAGTTTGACGGAGTGACATTTCTGCGGTACAATCCCAAGCCATAATGATATGTTTTGGGCTTGAGGGGACTGTGGAAATGTGCACACATAGGATACCAAGAAAGTATTTCTCCTGTACGAGAAAGACAGCGGTATCTTCGGCGATAGCTACTGGAATTTCATGCCGACCTTAGTGGCGGCAATGTGCGTTGAGACGAGCACTGAACATGCTCATAAATAGATTGACCTGACTAACAATTATAACAACAATAGGGTAACTGCTGTATCGACCATACACAGTTTAATACCCGGCTTAATTACAGCCAATACGACTACTTACTCCAATTAATTATCTATCTACGATCTACGCTATTTTGCCCCCCCCTTCTCTCCAGTATTAGTAGGGAAATGGGAAATATTCGCAGAGAAGCGACCTCTCACTAAGAGAAATGTATACCATTTGTGCGCGCGCGCACATGCGCACTAAAGCCAAGGGCCTACTTTTTGGCGACACTTTTGCGGAACAGTAAAATTGCGCAGTGTGCATGCAGTGTGGGCCGGGTGGGATATACTCGTCAATAATAGTGGTACCCATATACAACTCATATATAATTCTACCCCTTCGATTGTAATGATACTAAAGATAGGTGGATATTTAGTTCCGTCACAGCGGGGTAATTGTACACAATAAAAACAACATCATGTTATTGTTTGAGAGTTCATTTAATACACCTTTGATACAAAACGGACGACATGCATACAATAATGCGACGAACAGCAAAGGTTAAAGAGCTATTAAACACTATATCAATAGTAGTAGTATGTGTTGGGGGTAGATATCGAGAGAAATGGATAGATCGCCGGTTTTGTTGCAATTTCTACAAGAATTCATTTGCCAAGAGTTGTATCACAACATATGCACTTACTGCATCATAACAGTGTGTTTGTATCGGTATAAGTACGAATGGGCAATAAAAATAGCGGCTAGTATCATCAGCTGTGCGGGCAATGGTTGCATATAATGTGCATACATAATATGTGATGCAGATATGGTATGAGTTTTCTGTGTGTATGCATATAAAACAACCAACCACAACTATGCCAATAAAAAACATTATTAAGATATGAATTGACAATAACTTGCGTCGTTGTACCACACATATGTTCGGTATTCTTTGCAGTATCACAGCTTTGGCAGCTCCTGATCAAAGTTATTAAACCAGCACATGCTTAACCAATGACTTACTACAATGAATCCGTGTGTTTGAAACGACGCAGATCCTAGCAAATCTCCGATATGATGCAAAGAGTTTGAGAGTCATAGGAATAAACATATACCAATCTCCCCCCTCCTTCTTCCCTCT
>Ga0075437_12850_pt1 | contig 12231 bp, 7 predicted proteins | sample MintriMetagenome_FD_74266 | JGI IMG/M metagenome (GOLD analysis project Ga0075437, IMG submission 74266) | Marine eukaryotic communities from Monterey Bay, USA to study complex ecological interactions - Minidiscus trioculatus and... | ecosystem: Environmental > Aquatic > Marine > Unclassified...
TGAACGAGGTGGAAGTATATTGCTGCTTCCAGTTGATTCCCCTTCATATAATGGCCAAATGTTTGTATTACCTGGAAGATGCACGTTTCACGGTTATGAAGAGTAAGAGAGATGATATTAACTTATGTTAGTATATGGCTTGCAAAGACATTCAAATAAAGATTGGTAAGTTCATTTCATAATAAAATTATAAGACATCACCATTGAACACATGAATTCATATGACGATAAAACAATATTAACGCGAACTTTCCTGGACGTTCACCAAATAAATCAATGTAACACTTCACAGTTGATTCATAGCGGGGGATAGACTGCCTATGTATGTACACTCCACCATTGTATCTGTTGTGGACATTGAGATAATAATAGTAAAAAACATATGCATGAGTATAAAACTTCTCCCAATAAATAGACTAAACACAATAACCAATCGTTTCTTACCTCATACAAAATGCAAAATATTCTGTAGTACAAACAATATGACTTGAAATAAAGTGACGAATAGTAAAGACTTGTTAGTAAAAGCGAGGTTTATAAAACATTGTGTAACATTAACTTCTACTTACCTCAACCACATATTATCAATACTCTTTGGAGGATAAAGCGTAGACAACCCCTCTTTGTTCAATTTAATTGCCATAAATTTGCAATATTCATCTAATAGTTTAGTAGTATTTTCATACCCCACGACACTGCCGTTTTGGAAAAATTGATCACGTGCAAATTGAGCAAGAATTACCTGTTGTTCGTCGGGAAGTAGCGCAGGTATTTGGAAGCAGCGGGGTGAGGAAGATGATGCATTCGTAGTAATTGTATTGATGATGGGAGGTGAGGGTTGATGATGGTTCATTGTATTGTTAGCAGCATGATGATTCATTGTTGGGGTTTGAGGTGTAACCTGTACACGACCTTGGATGAATTGTTGAAATGGGAGGAATACTGGATTTTGTATTTGTACTGTTGTATTATATTGAAGAGTTTATATAATATATATTTCAGTTCTATCAACCTCACAATGAATACAAATTACTGTACACAATTAAAGACTTTAACCAGTGATAGATGCAGCCTGAATAAGACTTACCTGAGCCTGAAGATTGCTGTTGAGGATATTTATTATTACCACCCATAGTACGATTGGCATAAACTTCTTCGGCAACTGTACGACGACCTCGTTGGCTGCCACCGCCACCACGTGCATATGGAAAAGAATTCATTATATAAGAGATTTAGTTATTTTGTAGTGCGCCACCCTTACTATGAGATTTACTTACCAACCTTTTTTGGCGAGATGGCGATTCCCGCCATCCTTTCAACTGAACTCTACTCCTACGAACCTCCCAAAAGGGAAGGGGAAGACTGAAGACGGCATCACTCTATTTCATTGCCCACTTGCCTCTATTTCAAACATCAGAGGTTATTGCGCTTAAATGCCCCATCGTTGGCTATATCATTCTATCATTATCCATCATTCCATACAAACACAACATAGAACCTGATATTACACTAATGATGATATGACAGTGGCAAAATAGAATGATAGCTCAAATAATATTTCTCTTTGTTATTGTTACACGAGTAGTTCTTATTCTTTAGTTCTAATCTAAAAGCAAGAGGTCAGATCCTTGGAAATGAACTTGTCATTTGGCCCTCAAGCATTGGTATGGCATCTCTCTAGAGGTGTTACCATAAAGAAATCCCTCATATGTGTTGAGTTCCTCCAGCTAGCCATAGGTACATATCGTATTGAAGTGAGTAACTCTTGGTACTTCACTTTTCGTACTACGTAATAATAATACCACCGTATTGTACTATTGTACTAAAGAGAAACTCAATCATTGTACCAATTCTATCAATTAGTTCAGGCTTTTTCATCTTTTTCACGGCTTTGTCATCAATACCTGCCTTGATCTTCAACATTTCCTTGAGCACCCCAACATTGAACAATCTCAAGTCTTGTCGATGTATGAAGGCTGGAGAAGACTTGTTTAGAATTGTTGATAGGCATACCGTTTGACGTCAAAAGTCAATGGTCTTTTTGCAGCCTGGAGAGAAAAGTATAATCAATGGGCCTCCCATTCACTAAAGGCACATCACCTGATATGATACCTGCTCAATCGGCTTGAGAGTCAGGTGTGATATCTCCAAGTATGCAAATCCATTTTGAGATTTACACAAGCCGATGCCGAGTAATGATTCGTCTCTAAGGTCGACTGACTTAGTGCCGCGGACAAGTGTGATATCCAATGTTACAGGTTAGTTCGACTTAGTGCCGTACCCAAGTGTGATAAAAGTTTGTAACTTTGATCCCCGAGACCACTCGATGAGAAGGTTAACAAGGTTGTCATCGTTCGTATCACTCAAAGATAAGCCATTTTGTTGCATCACATGTTTCATCACTTCATCACTTGGCACAGGAGTTGGGTCTGCCGTGTGAGTGTGGAACTATGACAGTTCTTGCAAAGAATGTGTCCAAAAAAAGGATCTGTTTGATCTCGTGCCTTGAACATATATATTTGAGCTCCATTTGTTCCTGGAATGCTAGTACATGATAATGCAGCAAAACGACCAATAGCCAGTGCACCGTTGCAAGTCTGGCCATTCACCTCAATTGGCAAGCAAGCATTAGGACCAAACTTGCCACCGCGAGAATCTAATATGAGCAAAATGGTCCCATCATGAGACGGAAGAGCAATAATAAGAGGGAGTAGTCCTTGTTGTAGAAGGATCTGTTTCGAGCTAAAACCTGTTCTCCTTTGTCTTTATCCAATACTCCAAGCTCCATAAGTACTTTGATTAATGCATTTTGTGATTGTAATGATGTACCACGACCTGCAAGTGTTGCCTTATCGGGCATGGTGTATGCAGCGAATGGTGTATTCACTACTATAAAACGATGTTTTTCTTCACTTTGATCCTTCCTGAACTTCAATTTGTTGTCTGCTAACACCTCAACTTCGTCATATCCTTCGAGAACTCGTAGTAGAACTCCTCTTCATTATCAATGAGGGCGTCATATGTTGATGTTTTAATGCAGATGAGGACATTGAGAGGAAGACTCGTAACCAACTTTAGAAGATCTTTCACATATCCTGCGGCTACCTCTTTGTCAGGTGCTGGCTCGTATTCCTTGTTGACTTTGGCAAATTCAATCATATCAGTCAAGCAGTCCTCAAGCTTTGACTTAGTTTCAGAATCAACAGTCCCGTCTTCCTCGTATTGAGCTAAGACATCTCCTTCCTTCATAATCGCCATCATCTTCTCTACTACTTTGATGGCTCGAATCATCCAAGGTGAGATCACAACGCAGTCCGTGAATCGATTAAATGCTTCTCCCAACATATTCTTGTAAAGGAAAAGAGTTAGGAAATCATCAGAATCTTTCACTGGTAGATGATGATGTAGCAGATCATTCCTATCAAATTCAAATAAGGCTGGAAGATCAAGAGTACCGTCACGAAGCGATTTTCATTTGGATGGAAATGTGCCCAAGCTTGGTCCCCCGGCTTGGCATGACCCCCAATTTTTAGCTTGTTGTGGCGATGGGTGGATCAATAATTAACCGCACTTCATTGGATATTGTGTTGGATCTCGTGATTGATGGATGGATGACCGTAAGTGTGGCTTCGTTTAGAAGCGTTGCACAATATTGCAAAGCCTTATCAATCTGAGACGGATCGAAACTCAAAATATTAAAAGCAATGAGACGATTGAGAAACCTTTCTGGTATCATTTGCTGTGCCTTCTCTAAGGAGCAGAATAGATATGCATTTTATTTCTTGATACTCTGTCTGTTTGTACGCTGAAGACAGTCAGTCAATGAGGTGCCAAACTAGGGTGGGAGTATGGATGATGGCTTTGCAATGTATGTGCCTCCATCTTTGGCATCTTGCTTTGCCGTATCAAAGGAAGGAAAGGATTTGAAATATGTGAAGAAGTATTTTAATGTAATCAGTGAATATTGCTGCAACTTCTTTAAATACTTGTGCTTCAATCTCAGTAGCCGTACTAAAGTCCTTCTTGTCCACTAATTCTTGCCATTTTGCTAATGCTTCTTCCAAAGTATTGATGTAGGCTCTGCTAATATGAGTTCTGTTTGCCACGACGTGCATTGTTCATTTCATTGATAGCATCCGAGCACCTTTCCAACTCAAGTAGCTTGTTCTCATTCTCAATAGCAAGAAGTAGCTGGGTGGAATCTGATATTTTGATCCAAGCTAATACCAAGTTCTTTTTCATCAACATCTGATGGCAATGTAATTGTTAAATTATGCAATGTTTTATTGTTTGAATAAATCATTATTCTTCTTGCCAAGAATCATTATTCTTCTTGCCAAGAACGCTTGAGTCAATCAGAGACACATCATGTGTCATACTTGTATCATTCAATAGCGGAGATGCTAATTGATTTGACGTTGTATTATTGAATATCTCACGAGAAGAAGTAGTTCTGAATGCGGTTACAGATGCTAATTTCAATGGTGATGGTGGTATTCCACTCCATTCAGTTGCACGACTGTTGAATTAGGTAGAAGAGTAGATTGTGAGGAGTTGGTGTGGATTGTACTTTTGTTCTCCACGATCTTCTCACAGGAGTGGCTTAATTTATTAGATAATGGGAAGATGGCGGTGAGAAGAAAATGATAAAACATATATAATAAACAAACACACAAAATGATTTACCTTTCTTGGGAGATGGGGATTTGCAACTACTACTACTAAATTTCATCTAAATCAAAACTATCAACCGGAGGTAAATGTGTAGGTGATGCTTCATTTTCATTTGTAAACTTTGATACACCAAACATTGTATCTGCAGCAAAGGTTTAACACCAATCTTCTCCTCACAACTATCTGTTCTTGCGGTGTATCATTATTACTATCATTACATCTAGGTTCAGGTTCATTCTCACTAGTAAAATCAGCATCATCTTCCTCTTCCATATCAATATATGGTAGTTTAGATGAAGATGTGATGGCTGGATTTATCCTCATCATCCGACAGCACTCATCCACCTCATCTCTTATTTTGCCTTATGCAATTTTAAATGTTAATACTTGCCTCTGACTCTAGTAATTCATCCATCAATTTACCAATGGTATTATATATCTCAACATAATGTTCAATATTATGAACGTCTTCTTCTAATGCAACCCACGGCCGCGAGTAAAGTTAAGTAACTTAAGCTAAGAAAGTAAAACATTGAATCGTACTATCGTACGTAAGTAATAATACCATTGTACTAAGTTTAGAAACTCAAACTAATTAACTCAACACTCAACCAATAATAATAAGATTAGAATTATGGCATGTATATTATGGTAGGTGTATCTCTATCACAAATTAAATAGTATTTTGCAATTAAAGCAGCTCAGTGCTGCACAACAATGAGCATTAATCATGCCATTTTTCTATTCACAATACCTCAAAGATGCTAAGCCAAAAGGACAACCAAAACAATCAAATAAAACTACTAATAAACCTACACATAAACGTACATCAAGCAATACTGCTAGGCGTCCAACAACAACAGCCCGTGGTGGTGGATCAGGCTCTGCAAGTCGCTTAGTATGGCATAGCAACATTGGTGCTAGTAGCAAGACACGTGCACCAGCAAATTTTAAACCATTAGGCTACACCGACGGTAAAAAAGTTGTACATTTTTCAACAATTGAGGTACAGCCATTTCACTTCGATTGGAGTGTAGCCGATGATGTATTCTATACACGGAAGGAATTAACGGCTATGGGACAAGCTAGATTTGATGATGCAGCAATATTACGTCAACAGCGCCATAATAGAGAGAAGGATGAGGTATCAGTTGATGATGTGGATATTGTGAAAAAATCAAAAGTGAAGGATATTGCAACACTATTGACAATGGCGCTCGATGATAGTGATCAAGATGAAAATGTATCAATTAGAGGTATTGAGCACTTTGTTTATCCTGATTTGCAACAGGAGATGATACGAAAGAAGAAGGAGGTACAACGCGAAGTGTTGGGATTTGTTAGGGCGAAACGTGCTGATCCGCAGGGTTGGAGATTGGCACAACATTCGCGTACATTTTCTCAATGGGCACGAAATGTTGCATTAGAAAAGGGCATGAAGTATTGTATGAATAATTGTGCAGGTGATGATACCGGTGAAACAGTGATCAGTGACGAGGAGAAGGAACAATTTCAGCGTAGTACTGATGAATTAGAGGCAAGTAGCCGATCATTACATGGAAGTCAAAGCTTTAGCGGCCCAGCTTCGTCAAGATCGTATGATGCCGAGGATAGACCTAAAACACCCGTGAATGTTTTGCAACAAATATCGGAAAATGAAGATGATAGTAATAATAATAATATAAATGGAGGAGAACGGAATGAGATAATAAGTGGAGGTGAAGAGGATATAAAGAGTACTATTATTGATGAGATTAGTAAGAGTGTGGGAGAATTAGATATAGTGGATACTCCGGAGATAGAGAGTTCTCACGAGGATAATCATGGTTCATCCGAGATACAATCAACTGGTGAAGATACGGGCGAGGCCGCGTCACTTCGACAAGCGTCTATTCATGCTGTGTTAGATATTGCACCTTAAAAATATCAATCATATGCTGTTGTGGGCAGGAGATTTGGGCAGCGACAGGAACACTTTTAGCACTTACTGTAGTTATGTAATTTGCTATAAAGATGATGCCGTTTTATCAATTAGATAACTAAATGGGTACACACTATTACTAACTACTAGACATTATCCAACAAAACAATACAGTCACACATTTCGCACAACCCTAATAACAAAACATAGATAGTTGTCATCACACATGACTCACATACCCCATTCTAGTTACTTAACTTTCTTGTAAACGACTTCTTCTTCACAACAGTATCATCCCTACTATCCTCCTTGATTGTTTTAGTTGATAATGCATTAGCAAAGAAGCCCCGTCGAGTCGCCTTTGTATTCTTATTCATATTTTTCGACGCTGCTAATAACCCACCGCCTTTTCCATTCCCTCGTTTCATCTGACAATATTTAATTCCGCGTTCAGTAGCAACATCTCTCGCCCATTTGCTATGTTCAGCGCTTTCATCAGCTAATTTGATACCGTTTGGATCCTTCTTCCTTTGTATTGGATCACGAGAGTAACCCAATACAACCTTTTTCAACAGCTTCTTCTTATTCACCATTTCCTTCTGCAGTACAGGAAAAACAAAGTGCTCTATTCCTCGTATCGAGATTTCATGATTATCGTCACAATCATCCAACGCGTTTGTAATCTTGTCACTGGAAGATGCGCGTTATCACGTTTTGTGAAGACGAAAGAGAGATGATTGTAACATATGTTAGTATATGTGGGTTACAAAGGCGTTCAAAAGAGGCAGATGAAAGTCAAACGAGTAGCTAGATTACCGAGACTTCATTCAAACATCACATATGCATAGATAAAACAATACAAACGCGGACTTTCCTGATAAATAATGTACGTGAACTTTGGGTCATTTTATCTGCATCATTCCTTGAGGCTGTGCGAACTATATGAGATTATATGGAGTTTTTGAGCTTTTATGCATATATTGCAAAAGAGAGAACAGAAGTAGAATCTAAAACTAGCAAGACATAAGATACTTAACAGCACTGATTACTTACTACCTCTTTCTTTCCTTAACACATCGGCATCATCAAATCTTAATTCTGCCATACTTTTAAGCTCTCCTTTGGAATACCAATAGTCAGACTCAAGGTCCCAATCAAAAGAATATTCATGTTTAATGTTTGATATGTCTGTAAAGCACACTTTGTTTGTGTTGTGTGTTTTCTTCTTATTAGCTTGTTGATTAGTGGATGATGCTGATGAGAAAAAGCCCATTGTTTATATTATAATTCCTGATAAATATCCACCACTCTAGAGAGAGTAACACCTTATATATCGTATCACTTTTATGTTAATATGATGAGTTGATAATCGATATATACTAATAATTATTTAATTCCTTGTTATTTATTTATATATGATATAGGTATGAGTTGATAATGGTAGTAAAGGACAATAGTCAATCTATGTACCTCAGGGGTTCATATCATCAATCAAAATCTCTGATGTACTTAGGTACACACAAACATAACGCCAACAATAACAACATGACCTTCTCACCACTCGGTTTGCATCTTTTTTTTTGGAGGCCCCAACGCTCAATTTCTCACGCTCAACTCATCAACTCTCAACTCCCAACGCTAAACTATTCAATGATTTCGAAAGCTTATCGTAGAAGAATCAACACCATATTCTATTATTATTCATTAATTCATCAATAGATAGACTCATTGGAACTGATATTAAACCTCTACAATAGCAATAACAGACAAAAAAACAACAACAGAAGAAAAGCCATTAACCATCATCATTGCTTTCTCTCTATCTAGAGATAGTAGAGGCAAGCAAATAAACCTGATACCTACCCCCCTTCTTCCTAAAGTATTTCAATAATATTATAAGGTACTCATCCAACAAATTATTATCAAGATGACAAGCAACAAACCCTTCCCCCATATGAATATCTTTTCATTAATATCATCATCACCTAGCAATGATGCTCGTGAAGAAGATGACAACAATAATAATACCTCCACTGGATATCAAACGCCACGATCATCCTATTCAGGATCGACAACAACAACTCCTCGATCATTATTCTCGACGCCACCAAATTCTCCTCCCCGTCCGAAAAGTCATATAGAAGAACGTATGAAAATGAGAAGATACAAATTATCATCAACAAGTCCATCTGTATCTACCGTGAAGTCACGGCGCTGTGAGGTCAATCAGAACGGGTCTGAGAATGATGATTTGCTATCAAACAATATGCAACATTGTGGTACAGATCAAGATGAAGAAGAAGATGACCAAGAAGATTACTCATCTCCTGATAATACACCCAACTCTTCCTCACGAAAGAATGATCTAAATATGTCACCACTACAACAACGTTTAACCCGAGCTCGTACCAAACGTGAACAGATATTGGAAGACCGCGTACAATCTATTGAAATCAAGTCTAAACACAGGGAGGAGATGGCAATGAAGAATAAAGAGGATGTTACACAGCAGCTTATTTCAAAGGCACGTCTCGAACTAGCAAAATCACCATTGGCAAAAGAACGACGTGATAAACAGGTAGCACAACGTGTCAAGAGTGTAGAAGCGACAATTGAATCAAAAAAAACATTAGCAAAACGTCGCGTACAACAGCATCTATATGATAAGCAAAAACGAGCTTCCAATGTTGAACGAAAAGATCGTACTGAAAGGAGGAGGAAACTTATATTATATGAAAAACGTGTCAAGTTACTTGCATCTTTGAATACTAAATTGGAAAAGGCTGCACTGAAAAGTAATAAGATTAATGAAGAGAAGTCTACCAAGGCCGCTGAAGATGTTGATAAGGCTAAAGCGGTGGCAAGACGAGTCAAAGCTGCGCGTACAATCCAGTCCTTAGTCCGCAGTGCATATGATATAAAAAGGAGTCAAGATAATACAAATTCAGATGCTGCTTTGAGTCAACATGGTGCTGCTAAACGTCTACAGAGATGGTTCGAGTGGAGAGTTCATATAAGTAAGAAGAGGTTGTTTGGTACACAAAATGATGATGATGAGGATACAGCAGACGCAATCAAAGCATTGGAAATGTTGTTGAAGGTATTCCCTCTAGGACAGGAACCACCTCCATTTGAACAAATTAGTCAGATTATGATGCAACCCACAACTCTCAAGATGGCCACGATGATTGTAGATTGTTTGCGTCCAATCAATGAAGTGTCATTCAGGTCTTCAACTAACAACAAGTCTGAAACAATGGATGGCCGAACTCTTTTATCATTATTATTGATTGCCGTTCACCCTCGTGAAGTGTTGGGAGATGACTTTGATAATCAGAAGTCTAGTAGCTATAAAGAAGAAGAAGAAGAAGAAGAAGAAGAGGAGGAGGAGGAGGAGACTAAGAACGTTGAATCGAGATCCACCAACCGTGGATCTCAATTGTTGGCATTATCAAGTCATTCTCTGCTTGAGGCCTTAAAGCTTCTTCAATCAGATAAAGAGAATACCTCTGCCACCTTGAAAAGTATATCTCAACTTTGCCTACAAGCTTCTGAACTGTTTAGCTGTTGGAAGAGGTTGGATATGGCTGAGTTAATCAAGAACCTAACTAAGCAATTGGAACAGAGTTGGTTTGTTTATTTAACGTCATCCGAGACATTAAAGTACCTTGTAGAAGTGACTGGTACTGCCACTGGCGATGTAGACATCAATAAGGTTGATGACCCTCTAGCATCACTCCGACTACGTCATGAGGCAAGCAGGTCAGGAAGTCGCTCTCATATCAAACGTATTCGGGTATCACTGAACAAGTTGATTGGTACAGAGGATGGGAAGGAAGTTGTCAAGACTGCAAAGGCCTTTGCCTTGAAGGACATAGAAGAGTCAGAAGCAATGAATGAATTAAAAGATGAAATCAATGAGATTTATGGTAATGTGGCACCTTCTACACCTGAGTTGTCAGGCCTTATCGCAGAGGATGAAACAGGTACTTTCCAAGACATTGATCAAAGGTTTCTAGGCATAAATCTATCTGATGAAATCTTGTCAAACAGACTTCTAGTCCACAAAATCTTGCTGACCGATCCAGTTGACTTCAGTTCTTTGTCATGGAATGAAGTTGATGCTCAACAACCTAATGTGAGCTCCAAAGATTTTATTATGGCTTCCTTATCACAAGAGCAAGATAGTGCCACAGGCACCATCCAGTTGACGACGAAGTACATGCCTATGAGGATAGCTGAGTCTATGAAACTTGCATTCTTTAATCAAATGGCTCAACAAATGAAAGATGGCACATATGATTCTGTCCGTGAAATGCTGAGTGAGTTGCATACCAAGATGCGATCATTATTGCCAAATCGAGAGGATTTGCATTCTCATTTGAAAGATGAAGAAGTATCCTTGACTTCATCTACAAGTGACATTCTTCGTTGTTTGGTTAGGTGCGGATACCTACTTTCAAACTATCTTGAGAGTGCAGCGAGGGCACCTAGCACAGTAGAGTTGATCGATTGCTTGGAAGCTTTTCTCTCCCGTCCTCTTCGTGGTGATAAAAATGGTATGATTCCATATGACATCGAATCAGAGGAATTGTTCGCTGTACTTTCTATTGCATATATGATACATAAAACAGAGCTATGTCAGGTTGATATTTCAAACTACAAACTATCTCAGGCTGCTCCACTTTTGCATCTCGTTGGAAATGAGTATGAAGTCAAGCATTTTAAGAAGTCAATCGGAATGGATTACAGCTCGACAACATCTGTTGAAGAATTGAAGCACATCATCCCCTCAACTTGGCGTTGGGTAAAAACGTTGAGATCTTCAATTGATAGTAGTGGTGAGAATTTGACTTGTCCGAATTTTGATCAAAAGATGGACATTGTAAAGGGTCAGGGGTTTGTCGATTGTATATTATTCACACGAAGGCAACTGATATTGCCAGAAGTCTTATCATTGGACGTTGAGAGTATCAGCCAAATTAGAAGCGAGGCGAGGTTAACTGTGAGTGCTTCAGCTCTGGCTCTACATGCTTGTAGTATTGCCAAGGTGGTGGGTACAGCAATACCAAGCAGTGAGGCGGATGATGCGAGACAACGATTGTCTTCTGTGTTGAGGAAGAAGCATTTCGATCAAGATCAGCTTGAGTCGGAGGTTACTGATGCGATCGGTAACCTCACAAAAGCATTGGCAGAGAGAGATTTGAATGAGGATGAATCATCGACACTCAGGAATAGAGCTCTTGCCGTATTAAATGGAGACGACCCAGTACTGAAACTGTTAGACAACCGAGTAAGAAGCTTCTTCCGCTTCGCATGCAAATGGAAGCCTGACAACAGTTGTACCACTGTACCACTAGAGATGAAGACAGGTAGATCTGTTCTAAAGGAAGGTGATACCGCCACTGCATCAACAAAGCAGGAGTTCCTTTTGGCAGCAGAGAAGGAAGTATTGCGATTAGGATTTGCTTATTTCGGTTCTGATTTGATCAAGGCAGGAAATCAAGCACGAGGGATTATAGCTCTTGCTTGTAAGAACTATGGTCGAGATATTCTCAATCGTTTGTTGGTGGCTGATATAGAGGAAGAAAATTATATGTAATTGTAGGATACGAGATAGTAAGGTCGAATTTGTA
>Ga0075437_13308_pt1 | contig 12225 bp, 11 predicted proteins | sample MintriMetagenome_FD_74266 | JGI IMG/M metagenome (GOLD analysis project Ga0075437, IMG submission 74266) | Marine eukaryotic communities from Monterey Bay, USA to study complex ecological interactions - Minidiscus trioculatus and... | ecosystem: Environmental > Aquatic > Marine > Unclassified...
ATTACAAAATGCAAGTGCGCTCGAACCTGTTGTTTGGGAAGAAGAAGTGATTTAATATGGTGAGAAATGTTTGAGACATATTATGATAATGATATATGAGAATGAGCAAAATAAAAATAAAACATACCTGTATCAATCATCATGTTTTGATTCTGATCTACACCAGGTAAACGTAAGCTGACGGTCACCTGATGATTAGAGCTGCTAAGAACAAAGTTCAATGGCAATGCAACACCTGTAACATCTCCATTCTTGACAGACGACATCGCTTGATCTACAGCATCATCTACACGTTGCTGCTGCAGCTTGGTTGAGTAGTAGTTGTCTCGAATCGAGGCCGAGTGCACTACCAATGTAATGCTTAGTTGCAAATAAATTAGCAAGATAATGTAGCTTCATGGTGATTAATATAATTACTTCAGTTGTTATTGATTGTACAAGTTAGTGTTTGATAGGCATTAGTTTTTGGTCGTTTTGTAATGTCAACTCAATTTGAGATCACCAAAGAACAGGATACCTATGTATCCGTTATTATATCCGTCCATATTGGGCTTAAAATCTCCAAGAGGTGAAAATGCTCGTCATGGCGTCCGCTTCTTTTGCTCTGCTACTACTTTAATTTGGATGTTAGATATATGATATCTGGGTCAGTATATCTGCATTAGATGCGGTACAACGTACATGTGAGAAATCTGGTATATTTATCGTGGTTTGATCACAATATTACTCTGAAGTTACTACTTCGCTGATGTGTAAAAAATCAATTGCACGAGCATATGCACATCTAGAACGATGTGACGTTTGCAGTCGATATGATATTATTGCTAGTACTCGATGATTGATTACTATGACGTCTGGTATCGTTTGCTGGTCGGTTTGAAGTCGCTTCCTTGTTGCAATAGTTGATAATGTGCACTACAAATACAAACAATATTAGTGGTTGATGTGTGTATCTACATCAGACGCATATTGTACTACTAAACTACCGTTGCCATCACCCACCAAACCTCTACAATTAACAAAAACAATACAATATCTACAATATATACAATGGTAATAGATGATTTGTGGATGGAGATACGGTATGATATTCGGTTTAGATTGCAACAAAAAATATTAGATGAATATTAACAACAAGCGGCCTACCTCATTTCTCAACTACGCGATATCACTCATCGGATATGTATTTGATTGGCGCTTGATGGTAGTATTATACCTCCTTTGCTCGATGTGAGGCTATATCGATGTTGTGCGTTATCAACTCTACACGGAGCAATATTTGTAGAGTAGGTATGATGATGTACAACAACCAACATTAAAAACATGAGAACTATCCTGCTGCATATCTAGTATGATTTGGCCGTGTGGAGGTAGATTGGATACGATATTGATGTTGACATAAAATGCACACATGATATGCACAATAACACATCCTGCCATACAAATGATGTGTTGGGAGTGGTTTGAGGAACACATCTTTAAAAAAAGTCATTTGAGGGGGTCATTGGAAAAAAGTCAACAATGTGCCTTCATCCTCACTTTGAGCTTACTTTTCAACATTGTTGAATCCTCTGGTAAGTGTATCTATGATTATTATGTAATGTGATATAACCTGATGTGATGTATGTGTTATGCCTTGATTTCGAAACTGTTTTTAATTGTAGGGGTGTTGAATCGGCTTGATTTTGTAGTGATTTATTCATTGTTGACAGGTATGATGATAGTTGACTAGCGAAGCAAGGCAGCCAGAGGAGAGAGTACATAATAGCATACTATATTGTATAGTACATAATTAGATTGCATTGCAATTATTGTGATTGTTAATATTGAAGGAAATCATCGTCATAATCATCAGGTAAAAGTTGATATCTACGCACATCCTCGAGGAGAACAGAACATCCATATTATATAATATTTGACGGTCTGTTTATCGATGACATTTATGATCATATGCAAGACTTATTTGCATGTTATACTATCTAACCGATATGTTGGTAGTATCCTTACCAAAACAGCTGTGTATGACGATCATTATTTAGCTTTGATTGAGTGAGCACGACTTGTCATACTCACATACAACTTCTTAAGGTTAATGGTAAGTTCTTGTAACTTAAGTGTCACTCTCGTACGATTCTATCTAAATCTGTCTCACAGTCACAGCGCTGTACAACTACAAATATCTCCCCAGGCCGGTATCCGTCTCAGATAAAATCATGAAGACAGTTCTCTTGATGAATTTCAAACGCGGCAAAAAAGTTAGATCGATAACATCAATCATCAAGAGCCCACTTTTGAACAATCGTTGAAATCCTTTGGTAAGTAGGTACTATTAATATAATATTTACTTATTTGATTTTGATGAGGTTGGGTATGTGCTTTATGTTTATATCCTGTTGGTGTTTTGATTCGATTTGGTAGGAGCTGAATCGGCTTTATTTGTGGTGATTTATTCCAATGTTGAGGGGGTATGATGTTAGTTGACAAGTGAAGCGAGTCAGCCACCAGAGGAGGAAGCACCGTATGCTACATCAGGGTGTAATATTCATCTGCGAATTGCATTACCCTATGAGCATCTAGATGATTGTGATGATTTGTGTTGACATTGATGGACATCATCGTCTCATCAATGTGCACAACAAATATCTGACACTATATTCTTTGTTTCTGCTACCCTTAATGACTCCTCCACCCAACACGCCATATCATTGGATATTATCTGGAGCATAGCTGAGGATACAAATACATATACAACACACAGCAAACAAATGAAAACTTCTATTCACAACAAACCAATCAAGGAATGGTACTACCATCGCCGCCGCCATCACCCCGGCTTATCAACCTTCATCCGTGTTCTTGTAGGAGCCATTCTACTACTCACAGACAGTAGAGTCGGAGTGAATATCGTGGCAGCAGTGAAGAAGGAGGATATGGATACAGGAGGTTATGATCCATTGCCGGTTGAGAATGGTGACGATGTTAGCAAGGAAGAAGACTCGTCTATTAACATTGATGCTAATAGTATCGTTGGCATTAGCAGTATTGGTCAGCACATGAAGAAGATTACCCGTAGCCTTCGTGGCAAGGATCCTACTACCATCTTGGCTGCTGCTGATGAGGGAATAGACAACCATATTGAAATCTTGCAATCATTTATCAAGTTACAAAAGGAGGGGAGTACCAAGGATAAGGCGTCAACAATTAGGTCTTTCATTGGGGGATTTGAGGATTTCAACAAGGATATGAAGGACATGAAGGAAGGAAATGAGTTGACGATGAATCCCGAGCTGTCTAAAATGATGGAGGCTATTCCTGATCTACCTCTTGATACTTTTGATATGGTCGCAGATGAACAGCTTGTTGAAATGTTTACCAACATTCTACGCTTTCAAGATCTTGATGAAATAATTGAGCATGCAGAAGGAATGAAAGATCTTTCCCGTACGGTTACTGATATCTTATCAACAACTCCTGGTCATCGTCGTTATCTAAAGGAGGATGACCCATCTGGATTCGATTATGACCCATTTGAGTTTGGTACAGGAGAGAAGTTTAAGCGACCAGGACAAGGTCACCATTTCCAACCAAGGTTCAGTAATTCTAAGCTCAGGGATGTCATGAAGAAGGCACGAGATACTGCAAGGCAACGGCAATACGGCCGACGAGGACATCTTCATAATCAAGGGGATCACGGTCGTAGGCTCAGAGTTAATGAAAGGCACCTGCAACGAGTAGATTCCCTTCCGCAATGCAGGCCTTTATGCGATGTCACTGACAGTGAATGCAATTGTGATAACTTATTTGATTGTGTTAAGAATATGTCGTCATATGATATAACTGTATTGATGACAAAAGAGTTCATTGATGACGATGGCAATTATACTTCTGATGATTTTATCGATGTATTTGATGCAACAGATGGTGCTATCTTGTCTAAATTGACTAGAGCACAGAATAATGCTGAAACAGCCAATCCAACTAATGATGATCAGTGTGAGAATGTCTTTGAAGAGTTTCACACAACGTGCAATCCAAATTCGGATGAGGGTGAAGTATGCCCCGGAGGATCTGTTGATTATCAGTCTTCTTTTCAATTGACAGTTGATCAGGTGTGTTCCGCAGTTCGTACAGACATCAAATTGCTATTTGAGCCCATCCATCGTGTATTTGATGTCTCCTCTTGTGGTTTGGTTCGTTCGCAAAAGGTCTATTTGGGATGTGATACTACATATCTTTCATTTGAGGCACTGGAGGCTCAATGTTATGAAGATACAGGATGTTCTGATGCAGATTGTGCTGATAAAGATTGCGCCACATGTTGTACATCAAGCAATCAATGTTACGGTGGTCAGGGCGATTGGTAAGAAGGAGTCTACTTTAGCTCTTTTTTGTTTATTTGGTGCCTCGCATATCTTATACTTATTCGATTCCTACTTTCACTTCTTTCTCTTTTTATAGTGATTCGGATAATGACTGTCAAGATGGATTTACGTGTACAAATGAATATGACAATTGCAAATCAGACTTTGGGTGGTTAAACGGGGATAATGGATATGATTGTTGTGTAGCTGATATAAAAGGTTATTACCCGTCATCTGTTGATCCTAAATACTCAGACAAATCCAAGATTATATTTGACAGTTGGAATACAGAGGGGACTTCATGTGGTATATCTAATGGACAAACCGTGTATACAGGTTGTGGCTATACATATTTGGTCGAGGAGGACCGTAACCGCCAGTGCTGTGGTGATGTGAATACATCTTGTGGCGGTACTTCAACAATCAATATTGATGGGTGGGTAAATCCAGCCTCTGCAATAGATGATGGTAAGAGAGGTCGACTTCTTCCTTGATGTATGTTGCATTCTCTCACACGTTCTCTCAACCACAATCTTCCAGATAACTGCGGCTCTGTATCGTTTTCAGCCTGTGCTAAGTTTATTCTGACATTTGATCGGCTATACAAGGCTCGTCCTGAAACGTATCCCGACGGAAATCCAATGCTCATTGACCCTTCAGATACGATTGCCACATCAGTAAGTATGTCTTGTTTTCTTCCATTTCTATATGCAGTCGAATCTCACACAAACTAAATAATATACTACTACAGAGTAACGATATCTTTTACTATGTAGATCTGCCAATATCATATACTTTTGACCAATCGAAGCAGTGAGTTACTCTTTTCTCATCTCTTCCTCATTCTTGATGATATTTCTCTAACCTTGGTATATTTTGAATATTCTTCTTGTTTCAACAAGTGGAAATATCATTCCTCAATCGCTCAAGATCACTCCTGCAAGTATTGATGGCTTCCCAGGAGAGAAGTTGGTTGATCTTGAGGGCAAAAATATAGCTCTTAATAAACCTACGAAACAGAGCAGTACATTTGGAAATTCCGACTCATTTAGACCAAGTAATGCTGTTGATGGCAACATTAACACGATATCTCATACCTCGGATCCAGTTTCAATACCTCGCGGCTTTGAGCCAGCTTGGTGGCAAGTTGACCTTGAATTTCCCTCCGAAATAACGAGCATTGTTATTGTAAACCGCCAAGACTGTTGCGAAGATCGCCTCAATGATTTCTATATCAAGTTATATGGTGCAGATGGGAGCACAGTTGTCGATGAGCAGAGTATCAGAACAGCTGTTGACAAAGAAGGTACAACTTTTGATGGTTGGGCCAAGAACAACCAAGCACAATATGTTAGAATTGTTATGCCCTACAAGGATACTGCACCATCAGATAGCTTTCTCCACATGGCTGAAGTTGAGGTTTATGGCAATTATATGACCATTACAGATCCTGGTGACTACTGTCTTACAGGCCAATTTGATACTCAAGTTGCAAAAGAGGCAATGGAGACATGTGATACTAGTATGGATTTAGTACTGGGAAGTGATATGTCACTTGGAACTTTCATTGGCATCGTGAATGAAGTGGAAGAAAAAGGGCCAGACTACATGCCAGGTGTGTATGTCTTGTTTGGTTTGGTATTCTTGTACTCTGCTCTCACGCTCAAACATTCCCTATTTCACTAACAATACAGGAACATGTTGTCAGGATACCGCTATCACTTCGCAGTACTTTGGAGTACCAGTGAGTGTATATGATACTCACACCCTTGCTCTTGCTATCACATTGCTCATTTCATCTTATATTAATCTTTATTAACAACATATTAGTATGATCCTGTAAAGAGAATGGAATGTCAATATCCTGGTCTTTGGCATCTTGGATTATCCTCTGAGGCTTGCGAGAACGGAGGTGGTAGATGGTTTCGATCACCTTGTCTTCTGCTTAAAGAGTGCATTGACAACCGACCCAAAAAGTGTAAGGCTGGGACAGGTCCTTCTTCAACAAAACCTTGCATGCCGAACCCTGCCTACAGTCGGGCTTTTGAAAATTTTGCTGCAGGCTTAGTTATCGATAATCCCAGCGACGAAGACCAATGCGGGAATACCCGAACAGGGCTTGGATTCGATCCAGACTATGAATTTGACACGGTTGGTAAGTAGAAGATTGGCATATGACATGTCTTGTACTTTGCCCCCTCTGCTCATTGTATCTCTCATCATATTCTTTAGTGTGTGACGAGTTTGACAAATACATGTGTGATCCGACATATGATGGTATTGATGAAATTACCACGGATGATACTGAGCCTATGTTTCAGCCAATCGAGTACGAGCCTATCGCATATCCTCCACCCTCACCTTTGTCATTTACGCCTCTTGACAAAAAGACGGCACCTGATCTGGTCGATCATGATCAGCAAAATCGAATATGGTATTCGACAATTGCATTACAGGTTGCAACGACTGAAGCGGCAAACAGCTATGAATTTATTAAAAGCTTTATCGACGACAAAAGTTTTAAATCTGATGACTTTATATGCAAACAAATCAACGGAGGGCTTGCTGCGCTTACGTTGGCCTTGCAGGCTACATGCTATATAATAGCACTTGTTTTTCTTCTTATTGGCTGGGTTTCGAAAGGATTAGCGTTTGGTATTGTTGTGGCTACAAGTACTGCTTATGACAGTATCGTTGTGACAAATGAAAATTATGCCCAAGACATTTATTATAACATGTTTGATGATGATGGGTGGGTGAAGTGGGTGTATCAATCATTGAATACCATCAATAACAATATACACAATGAAAATACAGAAATGCTTGAACAGCTCCAAAAACGTCATACAGAGATGGTGAATGATATAAATACAGTGACTGTTGACACTGCAAATGATCTGGGTTGTCAAATATTTGAAGCTATGGGTGGCACGTGTACTACTCGTCGGCGTCTAAATAGCGAAGGCTTACCTACGGTAAATCTTGATGTATCCTGGAATTGGAAAGGGCAGGCCGTGAGCTTTATGGAACTTGTAGGTGAGTCGGTCAAGGATAAAATTGGAGATGCGTGTGGGTCCAAACCAAGGGGTAAGGGTAACAAGAAGAAACCAAAAAGTGATAAATCCGGTAGTAATCTTTTTGCAAACGAAGAAGAAGATGATGCTGAGGAAAATAACAATCGAGACTTGACGGAAGTTGGATTCGAAGCTTTAATGGAAGAGAAGTTGGGTGGGGTTTATGATAGTGTGACTGATGTCAAGACTGATGTAGTTGATATGAAGAGTAAGATGAATATGGTGGAGGGTAAGATGAATGCTTTTGAAGTTGATACTGCTGACATCAGGGGCAAAGTGGATGCAATTGAGGCTGATGTGACTGACATGAAGGGTAAGATGGACACCATCATCGAGATGATGACACAGCTTCTTGGACAAGAGAAGCTAGTAAAGGAGTAGAAAAGAATGACAGCGTGTTAAAGGGGTGAGTAGGAGGATATAGGCTGGGTTGAACACAAGAAGGAACGAAGAATGTTTGCATTAGAAAAACATGTTAGCAGATGGGATAGAAGAAGAAGAATTTGTATAATAGTATTTGGGCCAAGAAAGATACACGGGGTGACGATGAAGCCTCCCACCAAGCGTGGTTAAGCAAAAAAACAACTAAAATATTAAGTAGCGTTTAATCTGTTCTTTGTCTCTGACGGCACGTCTTCCAGACGGCATCTCCTTCTGACTATATATTATAATTTCGTTAATCTACTTCCTCTACGCTTGGTTCATCATCATGATCTCCTGCCCCATCCAAATCAGCACCCATGAAATCATCATCTCCCGGAGATGAAACCCCAGCCTCATTGGCAGCACTTTCATATGCCTTCTTTAGAATAGGATTTGCTAGTCCCTCAACCTCCTTTTGCTTTTCATCACATTCTGACTTCTCCGCAGCAGGATTATCTTCCAACCAAACTAGAGCATCCTCAATTGATTTCATTAGTTCCTCCTTCTCCGACTCGTCAAGCTTACCCTCGAGTGTGTCATTAATAGATCCCTTGAGATTGTATAAATATGCCTCGAGTTGATTCCGTGCCTCGACATTGTCCTTCTCGGCCGCATCTGCTTCAGCAAACTCTTCTGCCTCTTGTACCATACGTTCAATCTCAGCATCAGACAGTCGACCCTTCTCACTGGTGATGGTAAGTGATTGTGTCCGTCCCGTACCCTTGTCAGAAGCAGATATACTAAGGATACCATTGGCATCAACATCAAATGATACCTCAATCTGCGGTACGCCACGAGGCGCTGGTGGAATGTTCGAAAGCTCAAACTGTCCAAGTAATCTGTTGGACTTTGTCATGGACCGTTCACCCTCAAATACTTGGATATTCACACCTGGTTGATTATCAGCATATGTTGAAAAGACTTGACTCTTCTTAACAGGTATAGTTGTTCCACGTTTGATTAGTGCTGTCATGACCCCTCCGGCAGTTTCAATACCCAGTGATAATGGTGCAACATCAAGTAAGAGAACATCCTTCGTTGCTTCCGAGGCGTCACCACTTAAGATACCTCCTTGTACGGCTGCGCCATATGCCTGTGAGAGAATGGTGGTCAAGGCGGTAATGAAAGGACAATCAGTAACTCAACAATGTTTTGATATTCATCAAACGAAGAGACACATCCAATGAAAACTTACCACAGCCTCGTCAGGATTAATCGACTTATTCAACTCCTTCCCACCAAAAAATTCACTCAACATACTTTGTATCTTAGGAATACGTGTACTACCCCCAACTAATATAATCTGATCAACAGTACCCTTACTCATACTTGCATCCTTCAACACTTGCGTGACCGGTATCATCGTCTTCTTAAACAAGTCAACATTCAATTCTTCAAACTTGGCTCTGGATATATTGGATGAAAAATCTTTCCCTTCCGCTAATGCGTCACATTCCACAGTTGCCGAATTCTGATTTGATAATGTACGTTTGGCATTCTCGCATTGTTTTCGTAATCGTTGTACCGCACGTTTATCATTTGATATGTCAATACCACTCTGTCGTTCAAATTGTGATATGAAGTAATTCATTAATCGTTGATCGAAGTCTTGTCCACCTAAATGTGTATCACCGGCGGTAGCCAATACTTCGAAGACACCATTATCAATGGATAGTAATGTCACGTCGAACGTCCCGCCACCTAAGTCGAATACTAATATATTCTCTTCCTTATCACGTTTATCTAATCCATAAGCAATTGCCGCGGCAGTTGGTTCATTAATAACACGTTCAATTGTTAATCCGGCGATTTTGCCTGCATCTTTGGTAGCTTGACGTTGTGCATCATTAAAGTAAGCAGGAACAGTAACCACAGCATGTGTTACACTTTCACCTAAGAAACTTTCAGCAATATCCTTCATCTTTCTTAATATCATACCAGATATTTCCTCGGGAGAGAACTGTTTCATACCTTTGTTGTCGACATTATCAATTTGTATAACTGGTTTATTTTTGGAATTACCAACAATGTTAAAAGGCATTAACTTTTTGTCAGATTGGACTGTCGTGTCGGATATTTTCCGTCCAATTAATCGTTTCACGTCAAAGACTGTATTTGTTGGATTTTGTGATGCTTGATTCTTAGCGGCATCTCCAACTAGACGTGATCCATTGTTTTTATCTTGTTGGAATGCCACGTAGGATGGTGTTATACGATTACCTAATTCGTTTGGACATACTTCGACACGTCCATGACGCCATACTGCTACACAGGAGTAGGTTGTTCCTATTTATTTATTTATAATATTGATATTGTTAGTAAAGTTGAGTGAGTGATTTTATGCACATAATATGTCAATACATTACACAACCAACCATAAAAAAGCACAGTACAAACTTACCTAGATCAATACCAATACAAGGTCCATTGGCACCACCACCACGTACACAAAACACAGCCTTTTCAATAGCATCATTAGCATTGCCAGTTGGAATGTGGGTCGTGATGTCTTGTTGTTGATTTCGCCTACAGTTGAGCTTACGTTTTAATAATGATGGTCGTATACCACCACCCCATATTCTAGCGTCTACTATTGATGTTGTTGTTACTGATAGGATTGTTAAGACCAGTAGGCCTTTGATAGTTTGAGTTACCATGATATAACTGAGTTGCAAGGCTGAAACTGAAGGTGCAGCGCAAAATAAAAATTTAATATTATGAGAGTTGGTCTTTTCAAGATACGCTATCCTCTATAAAGAGATCTTCACTTGTGGAGAGAGAAGAAAGATGATGGCGATAATGGTTATGCACGGCTCAACATCATGAGATGATATTGATATAGGGCGATGAGTAGAGGGTAGATAGATATTGTTTGATGTTGTCAGAGTAAATAGTGTCCATGAGGTCTTGCGGCAGTGTTTAAAATTCTTTATAACACAACATCAATAATCTTTATTCTTCATTCTTGTAAAGTATTAGTCCATAAGTAGTATCAAGCTCCCTATCATCAAATAGATTGATTAGAAACATCACTAGAAGAATATGGTTGGGGTTGGAGGCGGCGGAATTGGTGCGGGTAGTATCAATAGAGTACAACAAGATGATGAAAGTGAAAGTAACTGCCGATACGTATCTTTCGCTATTTTAGTCTTCGTCACCGGCATTATCATCGGATTTATAGGATTGGCCTCAGATAATGACACAATGGTCATTATTGGGTTTGTTTCGTTCTGTTTGCCATTCGTTCTTTGGTTTCTGAGTTTTGTTATTGTCATCTTGGGTGCATTGTTAAGAGTAGTTAGGTTTGGAGTTAGTACGATTGTAAGAGGTATGGATGACGGTTATTTGAATATAGTAGCTGGGCTGATTACTATCCTCGCCAGCTTATTAGAGATTCTAGCATTTGGGGATATTGTATTGAATTGTGCAGATATGTGGGATGTCCCCACTATATTCTTCAGTTTGATCTTCAGTATGGCCTTCGTTGGAATGATCATGAGCATGTTACTTTTAGTTCTTGATGCTGTTAAGATGATGTGCCTCAAGCGATGGGGTATTATCTTAATGTCTACAGTGCATAAGAGAAGACGTCATTATAGTGAGAACAATAATGGTGGAGGTACATATACACATGAACTGCTTGTATTGTATGAAGTTGAAGCTTCAAACTGGTCATGTTGGCGACCTTTTAGATATCATGAGGTGGCCTCAACTACAACAGACCCTCCAACAGAACACAGTATCGATGTTCATGTGGGGAGACCAATACAACTAGGACTTGTAGAGAAGACTGACAATGAAATTTTGTCGTCCAAACGATGTATTCAGACATGGCTTTCGGTAAAAGAAAGTCAATATGACAACAGTATTCCTTCTTTGGAAAAGTTACGGCTTTGACCTGTTGGCCACAAGTTGCAGTCTCAACAGAAATGCTATCACAATATCAATACCGTGAGGACAAAATCAAATTTGTTTTCTTTACGGTTTGTACTGCTTTTTGTTCTATTCCGGGCGTATTCATTCCTAAAATGATGTTCTTCGGGGATGAACCCTTCAACTCTTATAACTCGTGGCATTTAAAGACCTCGTACATTTTGGTATCAATGCTTCCTTTTTTGTTGGTATTAGTATTCGTTACGAAAGAATATGGATCTCATGATCCAATTGAAAGTAGTCAAGAACTACCTTCAGTTCCACAATCTGATACAGAAACGGTTGCTACAGACGACGATATAGAATCAGACCTTCATTCTGAGGAAGAAAACAGCTTGCCGAGAATAACTTGATTTGACATTGGCATGAAGGAAGTAAGGTTTTGGTTCTCTTCTAATTTATTTCAACTCTAGCTCTAGCAATATCTTTCTCTT
>Ga0075437_14717_pt1 | contig 12191 bp, 10 predicted proteins | sample MintriMetagenome_FD_74266 | JGI IMG/M metagenome (GOLD analysis project Ga0075437, IMG submission 74266) | Marine eukaryotic communities from Monterey Bay, USA to study complex ecological interactions - Minidiscus trioculatus and... | ecosystem: Environmental > Aquatic > Marine > Unclassified...
TCCAAGTCGGTGACAGAGTTGCAACTAGTAAAGACTCGGCACAATGCTCACACATTTTCCACGAGGAGTGCATCTCACGTTGGCTTTTAGTACGTGATGGCTGCCCCATCTGCAGAAGATCGTACTTCCCAGAAGCTGCCGCAGATATTGAAAGTGGAGTGGAAGGCAACATGGGTATAACGGAAGAAGGTAACATGATGTCGAGCCCCTCCTTCGTGGCAGTGAACATGGCCACGGAAGATTGAAGTAGCTGTATTTCAAGACCAATAGCTGGTTTTTGACACAGCTATATGTAAATGTAGATGAACAATAAAGTAAGGGTAACTAAGTAAGCTATAGAAGATAATGATGTACATCTTGTGCCTTTTTTTATGGCTATCTCTATTTCGGCCCCACATAATGAATCTTACTTCTGATACAGCCATTTATATCAATTTGTCATCCTACACTGGATACTATCTTGCAAAAGACATTCAAAGATCTAATCCCTCTTATCACCAGCATTCTTTGGTTTAGAACTGTTTGCCTCACTACTAATGGTGCCAATCCTGTCTAAATCATCTCTTAACTTTATAATAACTTCCTTCATCTTGTATAATCTATAAACTAACAACCATAATACTAATGTAAATAGACTTAGCCACCAATTCCTTTCTGCTCTGTATCTTGATGCTTTTCTGTACCACATTGTCTCTCCCGAATGAAATGGACATGAAGATCCACTGCAAGGTATATGAGCACTACCAAATCCCATTTGTATACTTCTACACGCTATCATGAATATGAAGAAACTTGCCATGATAAATACATGTACCAATCTAATGTAAACAGGGCCAATTGATACCTTTGTAAAGAAGATCTTGTCCACTAACTTTGTACCAAACTTCTCACCTCGATATGTCGGCATTGCGGATAGTAATAAGAGACAGAATAAAGGGAGAGGAAAGAATATCCATATAACATGTCCCCATGTCATCATACTACCTGCCATTTTTGATAGTTGTTCGATGATCATAAACGAGTGTTTTGTATTATGGTATTCTTTAGCGTCTACACAATGGATTTACATCACTAATATAAGGAGGAGCACGTCTGGTAACTAGCAAATAGCAAATAGCAAATGATATCGCAGAGAGAATTGATAGTCATTTTAGCGATTCAACGGACGTGTTTTATAACAAAGCATTGAGGGTAGTGTACTGAAGAACTTTGTGATGGTGCAATAAGACTAAGATTATAATTATAAGGTGAGCAGTGTATTTGGAGGATTATAAATTGATGCCCAGTAGTTTGGCGGCGCGGAATTAGAGCCCTTCAAGTACAATATCTTGTGTTGCAACTCTCTTGTCTACTTCCAAAACTTATTGCATTGTTTTCCATATATATATCAAAGACCAGGGTTCTTTCATCATGTTGAAATCATGCGGTGATAATGAATCAATGCCTAACAAGCGGCAGAAAAGTAGTACACATATTATGGATAAACAAACACAATCATTAATCGATCTACCACATGAACAGCTTGTTATGATCGCAGACTACCTTCCTAAAACTTCCCGTGCATTACTTGCCGTGGCATTAACTGCTCCTTCTAAATCATTTCGGAAGGCTGGATGGAAGGGTGAACTTAGTGACCTAGCTAAAGTTATCATGTCATCACTAAAACCGTCATATAAGTATTCACAAAATTCCATCACAACCACGAAGGAAAGGGAACGTTTAAAAGAGTATTACGAATTGGCATCTTGGGAGGTACTCGACACTAGTGATATTAGCGATCTGGCAAAGAAGCTAACCGACGACGATATCGGTGCTATACTTGTCTGTATTGATGCAAAGAACAAATTGCAAAAAATACACCTATATAATTGCCAGAAGATTAGTGGTATTGGATTGGAAACCTTACACAAATCAATGGTATTAGAGGATATCGTTACTCCTGTGCGTGGGTCAAAAGAGCTCATATCTTCTATGATCAACAGTATACTTGATATGGATGGGCATTCTTTACGTAAGTTAAAACTTCCTAAAAAGTGGAGAAAGGGGAAAGCTCGGAATGAGTCACCAGTCAAAGAAGTATTAACGAGATTTCATGAGATGCTTGTCAATAATAGGGATACCAAATGTGTCAGATGCAATAATGAACCATGGCTTTATTGGGATGAGGATTATGAAGATGACGATCCGTTTTTCCACTTGACTTGTTTGACTTGTTTCAAAAGTGTATGCAATAAATGCATTGAGGGTAGTGGTTGGGATGATGATGATGCTCCTAAGGTTAAGAACTGTGATCGCTGTAATGTGTTGCTTTGCAATGACTGTGAAAAGCATACTGAATGCCAAAGCTGTAAATCGTGTTTTTGTTCATTATGTGCAAAAGAGGAAGGCGTCGATGCTGCATTCTCTTGTTGGAACTTTGAGTGCTACCCAACGTGTATGGGTTGTAGCCCCAGTAATGATAGTTGCAATGAGTGTCATGAGATGTTTGTCTCACGCCTTACTAAGGATCATAAAAGGCAAGCAAAGGAGATCAAACGCTTGAATGAAGAAGTTGCCAGTTTACGTGAAGAAGTATCTGATTTGCGGGCAAGCAAGGATGATCTAGGAGTGTTGGCCGCAGAACAAGATCTTTCATGAGAGCCAAAGAAATGAAGTGAACAGTTGAATGAAGTAGAGAGTAAATGACAGCAATACTAAATGTTTGCTTCTATCTATCAATTGGCTGACCTGATCTCCTTTCAAGCACCTTTCATTGCTTTGCTGCTTATTTACTATTATCTTTATACCCCTCTCCGCCCTCAGCCTTGACACCTAAGCAATCAACATCTTCAGCAATCATTTCACCTTGTGGTAAAACTTCTATGAGATATCCATCAGGATCTTTAACAAAAGCCAGCCCCTTCATTCCCCCACTGTTTGGAGACTTGTGAAACTCGACCCCAAGTTTATGAAAACGTTCACATGCCGTATATACATTTGGTACTGTAATTCCAATATGACCAAAGCCACCACGAACTTTACTACCATCGGCGACTCCAGTTGTGTCCGCATTACCGGTATTGTATACCAATCCATCTTCACTTTCACTACCGAAATTATATGTTAATTCAATACATCCTGGTGTTCTCATACATTGGTCCCATCCTCCCTCAGAACTATTTGCTATTTGAGATGGTGGTGCCACAAAGTAGACATTGAATTTCCATTGAGGAAGCTGAACACAAAGATATCATATGTAATGAAATGTTGATTTGAGTAAACGAGCATCAAAGTTGCAAAAGATTCTCAAAGTTGACATTGCAATTGTATGTCCTGAAAGTTCTGTTCTATAACCCTACATATCATATACAAGTGCACACTTGCAAAACGATATCGATACAACATAACGATATCCCTCTCATTCAATGTGTTTGCATATTGCAATTCATATCGAAACAACATCTATCTATCTCTTCTTACCTCATTATAATAAATCAACTTGAATCCTAATACATTGCAATAGAAATCTAAACTCTTCTTTGGATCTTTCACTCGTATCATTGTCTGTTGCATAACAAAATCTTCAGTGCCTTCGGGTGATGGACCTGACATGTAAGAGGATACATCTGGTTGTTCTACTTCTGATATTTTAAGTTGGGTATTGAAAGAAGATAAGATTGGGGATTTGTAGGATGGATTACTGGTAGTAAATGCCGATATAGATGTGGCTAGAAGGAGTGGCAATAGGAGAATGTTCATGATGATTAATTAGATTTAGTAACAGACCTTTCAACCGCCAAGAGTAAAAGATAACATTACACATGTAATATTATCAAGTAACCAACTTGGGGATTTGTAGAACAAAAGTGAGCACTGATGAGTCAGTGACAGACGGTCAGACGCCATTAACAAACTCATTTGCAAAATAGACCATCAAACAATGGCTCGTCTTACCCTCCTACTAGTTGCAATCGTAGCCGCAATGGCTACGGCATTCGTCCCTGCCTCATCTCCATTGACTCGTAGTGGTAAGTTTTAGGATATTGGATGTAATTTTATGATGATATCGAATGATGTTGGGTTGGGAGAAATGAGCACATCATGTGCGTACTTTGTTCTGGAGGAGAGAGTTGTGGTTTTATTTCGAGGGTGGTATTTGTTTTATATATTCTATGTGTATTAGTATTGTATTAGTTAGATGTGGGCGGTATTACTCCGGACTACTTGCCATATGATACGGGCAAACACAAACAAAGAGTTGAAATTTGATATCAATATTCTTTGAAATAATAGTAGTAAAAGCCTGAGAGGAGATACTATCAAGTTAGGATTAATACCAAACAAACACCGTTGAAAAATTAGTTAAATAAATCTGAGAAGTTTGGTGTGATTTGGTTAGAGGGGAGCGGAGCGGGGGATACGAAATCGGTATCACTTTGCAAATTGCTTAAGGTTATTAATTGCAACAAATAGAGATGTTAAGCCGATGCCTCAAGAATCAACAAATACATAGCAACAGTCTTTGTATTTTAAAGTTTCGGGGGTAAATATATAAGGCAATGTGTGGAAGGGGTCAACATACAAAGTGAAATCAGTATCCGTCGATTTGGAATAAAGTATCCCCACAACCTAAGACGAAAACAATAGCAGTGTTGGATTAAACTTATTTATGTATTGGAGGTTACTTTTGGTTCAGCGGTTGATATTTTTTGAAGGCGTTATATGTTTCTACTATGTTTGTTGAGGATTTGTATGGTATCTTTTTATTCTGAGGAAGCAACACAAATCTAACCCATCTCTTCTTTATTCCATATTCTCAAATATACAATATACAGCCACCCCAACAGCCCTTAATGTTAACATCAAGGTAGCCGTGGGAGAAGGTGAACCCATCGAATCAGCCTTACGTCGATTCAAGCGTGAAGTTAACAAGTCCGGACATCTTATGGACTTACGTCATAAGCGTTACTTTGAGAATTCCCAAGACCGTAAGAAGAGGAAGATTGTCCAGGCTAGATTCCGTGTTCGAATGGAAAGGATGCAGGCTAGACGTATGAGGAAACAGCGTACTTAAAGTGTTCGGATTTTAGATAATAGGTTCAGATGAATCTTAATATTATTTAATACGAAGTTAATCTGTTGTTTAGAAGTACAACTATTTGCATTCCTCTTAAACAAAACTAAGTACTGGAGAGATATGAGCACATCCTAAATAGGGGATCTCTAATTTCAGAGATAGAGGGATGATGGATACCCTTTGGTATCTTCATTCAGCATCGCAGGCAAGAGATCAATTAAGGCTAGGAGGACATGCATTGAGGCTTAAAGCAGGAGATTGACCGCTGCTAAAAGGGTATTTTGAAGTCAATGTATCTACTTATTTATTATTAGACTTAGGCCAGGGTTCTTATCTCACTCCTTTCCTTCTTCATTCGAGATTAATTTCTTCAACTTAAGTCCACAGGCGGTAGCAATTGCCAAGGCTCCTGTTGAAACTCCCAATGCCCCCTGGACACCCAGTTTTTCTATACTCAGGAACACTGTTACCACCATTACATTCAAGGGAATACCAAATAGATTCATAACCACACTACGGTGACTATCTGGAAAGTACTTTGAACGTAATGTCCCAATTGTAGGGAAGTACATCCCCACGCATGATTCAAAGAGGAAGAGACTTAGCATAAGTATAGACAGAATACCTCCCGGTTGTGATACAAATGATGGTAGTAGAGATGTCAATGCCGAGAAGATACGAGGCGTCGATGAACTGATTGATAAAGTGGCACTTCCCATTGCTAATGCTGCCAATCCCAACATACCAACGGCAAAGTTCTCTGTCGATACTGCCTTACTCTTCCCATTCTTATCAACCTTTGTCGAAGATGTTAATTGTCCAAATACTGTTGATCCAAGGAGACAACATGCCATGAAGCATGAGAATACCGTACCGTATGGAGTACCAATCGATGCTCCAGCCTCAGCAAACTTCGCAAAGTACGAGCTGACCGCCTTACTCACGGCTGGTGGCCAATTCAGTACAAAGATGTACATGGCCGCCTCAAACAATGATTGAATGGCACCAACTAACATAATCTTTGGATCTTCTTTAACAACCTTGACGGCATCACGAATTGTTGGCTTTGCCTCAGCCGCCTTTGTATCGTCACCATCATCACTCGCAGCAGTACTACCTCCTCCAGCAACATTCTCCTTCCAAAGTAATGAAGCCAATAAGCCACCCATGACAAGGAAGCCAACTGATAACTCAAAAGGACCCGTTGGGCCTCGTGTCGAAGCCGCAGCGCCGGCCATCTGCCCAGCTAAGATTGCAACGATAGAGTCTCCAGCATAAGCCAAACCAAACGTCTCGCCTAAACTACTCTCAACACCCTCCCTTCCAGCCTCTCCGACAAGCCATGCTTCTGGTGCACTAAATAATAAACTAGTACCAATTCCACCCAACACTCGTCCCAGTAATAATACACCCAGTAAATTACTCTTGGTACTACTAGCACCTAAACTATATAACAAGGCAAAAACTAATGTACCAGCTTTTCTTCCGTAGGAATCACAAAGACGACCGACTAAAGGTCCGAATAATGCAGTTGATGCAAATCCTGTTAAGAAGAGACGTGATACCCATGTCATTGCTGTTGTTGCTCCTGTTGTGAATGTTTTGGATGCGTATACTTGATAGAAGTATGGTCCCTAGAGTGTAGTTGATTATGATGTGTACATATGATGTATGAGTAAATGATGTGTGTCAGCTTGGTTAGAAATGAAAAAGAGGCAAGAGTACTTGTCGATAATATATCAAATGAGCTAAATATTTCAAAACTAGAATGTAAACTCACCTGTAACCAATCAGCCATCCTCAATAACCAAAACACAGCAAGAAATCTCATTTGCAATGATTTTACTTTAGGATCCTTCTTCTGTACTTCCTTCTTCTCACCATCACTGTTTGCATCAACCTTGTTGTATATTTTAAGTACAGCTGTTGCAGCTCCTAATATAACCAAGGCAGTATTGAATGTACCAGTTGGTGTTGATGTTAGTGTTGATAATTTTGATGATAAGTCTGATAGTATGCCTGTGGAGGAGGCGGCGGCGGCGGCAGTGGCGGCACCTCCTCGGGGTATACTTAGATGTAACTTTGTAGCAGATTGTTTATACAATTGATTATTATACTTTTGATGATGCTTATTAGCTCTACTACTACGAAGTACGCTTGTTTGCAATGTTGATGGGTTGATATTGATATTTGATGATGTTGATGATGTGGTATGATGTGAGGCAAAAGCCGAGACCGCCACCATTGGCCACAATAGACAAATCAGTGCAGATATTGCACGTGTGCATTGTATTATTGATGTTCGTTTCATTATTATTGTTGTTGCTTTATAAGCTTACTTGATATGAATGACAAGAGCTCGATAGCAAGAGATATTTATTCCAGATGTAAGCATGATAAATATCACTTGTGACAGTATGTCATTTGTCTTAGGATACCATCTCCAGAGGTACAATGAATCCACGTCATTCATTAGTAGTAGACAACAGGATCATAATCATGATTATTATAATGCTGTAATATATTGGAGGTAGCATTATTTAGTAGTAAGAGGTGTTATTTGAATAAACTATTAGTAGTCTGAAGAAGAGATTTCAATAATAATATAATAATTAAAACACCGCTCAAATATAAATGTTATGTTGTTCAAGGATATACCCGGCCTCTACTTGGCTTGCAGCGAGGACTTTGCCTTATCGAAGCTGATACCAGCATCTGCTAATTGCACCTTTCCAATGACTGCGAATGTGGACTGGGAAACAATACCCGAGGAGTGTCAACCGATCTCTATGTTTGGTGATCATCTACCTGCAATTGATAACAAACATCACCATTGACTACTGTTCGGCTTTTCATTATGCATAATTTACCTAGACGCTCATCAAGCAGTGAGGACCCCGACGATCATCCTATCAGTTTCATCTCGTCACTACATCGTGCTGATATTGGAGGAAATACTACTGATGATGTGAATAATACTCTTAGTTGGTATATGGATAGTACTCAGCTATTTATGGCCGACGATTCCGATGATCCTACTAAGATTCAGTTCCGACAAACGTATGACAGATCGCAAGATATTCAAACATCAACTGGTTGTGTTGGGCACTGGCAATTCTATCCCGACGGTGATCGTTGGTATGATGTCCAGGCACTTGGTTTAGCAAATATTGTAGACTTTTCAGAAGCTGACGCTGGATATGGCAATATTAAAATGGTTCGTGTTGACGAAGCGCCAAGTACAATAACAGAAGTGAATGATATCTGCAATGAAAGGAGAGAACGATTTACCACCTCGGCCGCTATTGATACACGAGAGATTGACACTAGTACTCTTATCGAGGTTGATAAGGATGAAGGAGTGTCAGTAGCGGAAGAGGGAGAAGACTTGACTGCTGGTAGTCGTCGCCTTCTACCAATTATCATGCCAACTCTGGTCATAAGTAGTCTTCTTCTGTGTGTGTGGGCTTAAGTCAATGGAGAGCCTAAGAGTGTTTGAGAGTAGGTGTGCTGAAGGAGAGTTGTTGAGCAATATGTACATTGAAACAGATTCTACTTGACATATAGACCTACTAATGATACATCTAATTAGCCTATAGTGTTATATACTTACTATCTACCACCAACAAGACCGCGCACTACTTTTACTTGCACATCTCTTACAAAGTACATAAGATGTGTGTGCATTTATCTGCATTTATCATGCAAGCTTATCCAAAAGACTCTCCTTGCGATCCTTTACTGATTGTCTGCGCTGTCTAAGCCGTTGTAACTTCAAGTCCAACATCAACTGCTCTTGCCTAAGTAGAAGATGTTCTTTCTCCATTTGTGACTCCGAGGCTTTTATATCCTCGAGTTCCTTCCTGATGCGGGTCTCGACATATAATAGTGGAATACCCCTAACGAACTGGTAGACTGACGAGAGTTTCCTTGATCCAATATTAGGTTGAAAGTTTGTTGGCAATTTTTTGATAGCTGATGCTCTTTCGAACCAGTCGATCATGAGAGGCAATACCTTGAATTCCCATTCGAAGAACGGCATCATATCAAAGTCATTATGATTCTGTAGAATCTTGATTATTGCAATTTCTTTCTTATCACCTTTTCCGTTCAATTTGAAGTTTGGTTTCAATTGGGCCATATTTGACAATTTACTCACAGATCGAAGCGTGTGGTTGGATAGAAAGGTAGCATTGATACTTGATGTGTCACAAAGTAGTTTTGAAAAAGCTCGGCCCACTTGCCCTTCTACAGAAATCGATGTACCATTGAAATATAGTTGTTCCAGTTTTTGGTTGTTCATTAAAGCATTTGCAAATACAGCCAAGGCCTCCTCATCAATAATGTTATGCTGAATACTAAGAAGTGTCAAATGGTTGGAGTTGGGAGCTGCTAATGTAGATGCGAGCTTCTGCCATCCTTTCGTTGTAACGGAAGCATTGTCATTCATATACAGAGTACGTAACTGGCAACAATTCTTCAATGCAGGAACCAAAGTATCTATTCCTTCATCATCAATTTCATTATTATCAAGATAGAGACATTTCAACTTAGTGGCTGAGCATCGTAACAAGGTTGCTAAAGTCATACATCCTTTAGTACTAAGACGATTTCCATTCCACCATAGATTCTGTAGATGGGGATGAAGACTCAATGATGTAATAATATCCACCGAACCCTCATCGGATATATTGCAGCCTGATAAATACACCTTTCGTAACGATTTGCTACTACTACTTCCAATTGCCAATGCCAATAAACGCCATCCATCATCTCCCAAGTGACTGTCACTTATCGTTAGGTCGTTAAGGGTGGGGCAATTTTCAAAGAAAGGACCCATCATTGTAAACATCTTGCCACCAAATAGATCTATACCTTCGAAGTTTAATTGTCTAATCGATTTGTTGTACTTTAGCCCCATGAAAAATGGCTCGAGTACTTCCGGAACACTTGCACCAGAGGTTGGCGTGAATGATGTAAGATTTAAACCCGTTAATTGTTTATTCATCCCAATAAAATATCCCAACCATCCCATATCATTCGTGCCCTCGGGTACATAGTCGACCCAATCTTCCCAGTCCTCATCGTGTTCACGTTGTATATATACATCAGTTATAGAGCCATCATTTCCTTTGATACGATCCAATGCAATCCTATTATTTTCGTTTATTGCAATCTCTTCTACATTGATAGTATCAGCTTGTGCATCGTACATTTGTATAGTATTCATTGTGTTGATTATGGATATCTGTCGGTGCATGGAAAGTTCATATCAAAAAGACGATGAAAGTTAGGTACATATGATATGTACACACACAAATAATTAGCCGTCTAATATGCATCACATTATATAATATAAATACACGAACCTAATCGGATGCAATATATTTAGTACAGCAGCTTACAGCCATCACCCATACCCATACCATTGTAACCCTAACCTTAGCTCTACTCACCAAAACAAAACATAAAAAACTAAAACACATAATATTTTTTTAGACCATATAAAATGAGCCAACTGCTCCACATGACAGCAACAATTAACCATACCACATAAATACTACCCTTTTCTTAAATCACCACAGTCTATCTACAAAGCACGGCAAAGACAACACACAAAAGAACAAAAGACCGGCTGAATAAGTTGGGTCGCCAAAATAAAGATTTTATTCCCACTCCCATCTCCTGCTCCATCAATCTATTGACCGCGGTCTTTCATCTGTGAGCTCAAGCGTGCTGTAATATAGCTCATATAATTCTATACTGTATATATTCGCCCGTACATATCAAGGTTTATTCGGTGGCGATAGATCTACAACTCCGATATAAGTATCAGTGTAACATTAACATCTTATGTGCAATAAAATGACAGACAAACCAATAGAATATCGTATACTAGCACTCTACCGCTTTATACCACTAACTACATCACTCGAATCACTAAAAGAGGAATTATTAGCAACATTACGAAGGTATGAAGTGAAGGGTACATTACTTATTGCACCGGAGGGTATTAATGGTACGGTTTGTTATCCGTATCCTCCGCCATTAATATTTAATAAAGAAGGAGAAAATGATTTGGAGAAGAAGGTTAGTAGTAGCGAGGATAATAAAGAAGTGGATGATCCAGTGGCAAATTATCTAAAGAATCATCCACTATTTGGTGGGTCAGAGTTGCGTACTCGATTATCAATTTGGAAAGATGAAGACAATACAAATAACAATGAAGTAGATAAAGAAGGGAATGAACTAATAGCAAAGCCACAACAGGCATTTCACAGATTAAAGATTAAAACCAAGGAAGAGATTGTAACATTGGGATTAGGACGACCATTAGTTGATCGTAAACCCGTCAACATTACATCAGATCAAACTGATGATAGACAAACATATAATGAAAAATCAAACCCAAACAAAACTAAAGGAGAATATCTTACTCCACAACAATGGGATGAGGCATGTCACAATCCAAACATATTAGTCATTGATACACGCAACACATATGAGATTGATATTGGTACATTTGAAAGTGCAATTAATCCAAATACTGAAAATTTTAGTGACTTTCCAAAGTATTTAGAAAAGTTGGCTGATGAGTTTGATTGGAATGAGGAGGAAAATTGTGATAAGAAGGAGCAAAAGGATACTATAGAATCTGATCAAATGAAGAAGAAGAAACCACCACCCGAGGGGATTGCAATGTTCTGTACGGGAGGTATCCGGTGTGAAAAGGCCACATCCTATGCTTTACAAACAAATCTATTCAAGGATGTACCAATCTATCATTTGGAGGGTGGGATATTGGGTTATTTAGATGATGTTGCCAAACGAGGGGAAGTTGGAGACGTGTGTGACGATAATAAGAAAGACGGGGGTACAGAGGGGAGTGAAGCATCATCAAAGAAGTCTAAAAAGTCTTCTTCTAGCACCTTTCACGGAGAATGCTTTGTATTTGATAAGCGAGTCGCCGTTAAGGAGGGATTGAAACCAACGTCGAATTATATACAGTGCCATGGATGTAGAGGTCCAATGGATCATCGACTTCTGTCAGCAGCATCTAAAGATACCACTGTAGAAAGTATCAACGATGATGACAACAGAGAGGAAGTGGAAAGGTATAATCAGCTAGCTCAAG
>Ga0075437_11044_pt1 | contig 12150 bp, 8 predicted proteins | sample MintriMetagenome_FD_74266 | JGI IMG/M metagenome (GOLD analysis project Ga0075437, IMG submission 74266) | Marine eukaryotic communities from Monterey Bay, USA to study complex ecological interactions - Minidiscus trioculatus and... | ecosystem: Environmental > Aquatic > Marine > Unclassified...
GCAATGAAAATTTTAATAAATGAGTTGTATGTATGTAATACATTCGACTTAGATAGAGTTACATAATATCTCACCGATAGATATATATGATTGAGATGTTGATTATGCCGGAGAGAGAGTCCGTCAAAGAATCAAACACATCGACAGACAGACAATATAGTCATGGCTGGAGCGAGGCGAGGCATTGATTTGTTGTTGTTGTTTGTTGTTGGCTACTGCGCGATGATAAGATATAACCAAGTACAATTGAGGAATGGTACTAACATCAATACGAAATAAATATCACAACAGCAATAACAAACATTTGCTACTTGCCACGATTATCATCGGTGTATTCATCATCACTTCTTTACTTATCGATCAAACATCTATTCTCTTCAATTTTGGTAAAGTTGATCACAACGAACAGCAACAACAATCAATTAGTACAATAATGTCTGCAGAAGTTCGTGAAGAAATATCTCAAAAGATAGTTGTAGTTACAACTACATACTATCCCGACATTTCCGACATTAGATTCAATCTTGCTATAGATTTATGCAAACTTGCAAATAAAAACAATATACATTTGATAATAGTTGACGATTCTCCTAATCATAATCAAGTTGCTACACAATTCTTACAAACGGGAGGTTATATTCATGTATATCAACAAGATAAAGAAAAGTTTATTGGTAAGGGCGGCGCGTTACGACAGTCAATAGCAATGGCAGTTACTCTGCTTAGAGAGAATAATAATGATAGAGGAGATGCACTGAATAAATCAGTGATATGCTTCACCGAACCAGAAAAGGTAGATTTACTAAATCATATACATCTAATTGCAAAACCAATACTTGATGGTGAAACAGATGTAGTTATACCCAAGAGAAATGATGAACTCTTCAAACAAACATATCCTATAGAACAATATCACAGTGAATCATTTGGTAACTACCACTTTAACTTACTAGCAAAGCAATTACCAGCTAAGGGGTTTCAATCAGAAGGCGCAAAGAGTATAGACTGGTTGTTTGGACCATTTGCATTAAAAGCAAGTTTGTCAAGATCTTGGTTAATGTACGAAGGCTCGTCATGGGATGCACAAATTATTCCTTATGTGAGGGGCGTTAGAGACAACAATTGGAGAATAACATCGGTTATAGTTGACTTTAAACATCCAAAAGTAATGAAGGAACAAGAAGAAGGATCATCGGCCTTTACAAAGAAGAGACTATTGCAACTTAATTTACTATTTGACTTGCTAGGTGATAAAGAATTGACAATAGATGATACAAGCACTAAATAGAGTCCGGCATCTACGTAAGTAACTTGCCAGTCAATAAAACGCCACCACATCATAGTAAACACCTTACATAATAAGGAAATATGCCATCTTTGTATGAAGGATACCTCAAAGGATACCAAGTTAAAAACTGCTCAAGCCGGTATCCCCAAGCAGTAGCTCAGACAACTAAGCCCAAGTAGGGTTTGTTTTGCATCCAATACTATGTTCACACTCTAAACAAAAGCTTGGTATTGGATTGGTCTCATAAAATCAAAACTCTGAACATAATCACAAGTCTGAATAAATCTCCACTTTCCTCAAGATAATCAAACTTCGGAATTGCAAATATCTACTTTCACCTAATTACCGTACACATCCAATAATGAATCTACTTACATACCTATCCGCCCTGACGATTCTTACTATTAACACTGCTAATGCTCAAAATGCTCCGGTTGCAGTTAGCTGTGAACAGGACGTGTATGCATTATGTGCATATGCCAATTGTACGATGGACGAGGATACATTAACAGCCAACTGTCCATGTTATAGCATCTCTGGCCCCTCCCTCGCCCGCATTGATCTAATACCAGATGATCAAGTTAGACAAGAAACCATCGATACATGTACCGACTCTACATCATGTGCTGATAATAATGCACCGATCTGTGACTCTATTGCAGACGGAAGTCTCTGGCCTGGCGCCGATGCCGTGTCGACCTTCTCTCGTGAGCTCGAGGTAGAAAACGGAGTTATACTCAACGATGAAGGAGAGCGTGAAACATTTACTTGGAAGTGTGCAGTATCCAAACGTGAAGTCCGTCTAGTTCCCAATTGTATGCTTGCTCCGTGTCGTGCATTAGATAATCCAGTTACAAATCCCTACTTTGACGGCGAAGCGACCATGGAGTGTACGTGTCCTCTAATTCATGCAAACGATGATTACACTTTATTTGGCGGGTTGAAAGATCCATGTGATGAGCCAGCTTTAGTCAACGTAGGCGGTCCAACACTCAATGTACATGCCATGAATAAAGATGCAGTTAGGTCGGCGTGGGAAGCTGTAACAAGGGAGTTCAATGGTGAAAACATCTCCTTAGATGCAAGTAATGACGATAGAAATACTCCAACCATTAGCTTTGCCAAGTCTTCAGCTGGGGTCCTTGTCCTTTCAGAGTCAAGAAGCGTTCCGACCGTGGCTGGGCAAATGGAAGTTGACGGATGGGGCGTCCAAAAGGCAAGTCTGAACAGCAGTTCATCTCTGACCATTTCAGCAACAGCCATTGTAATGTTGACATCAAGCGCCTTTTTATAGATAGTGACTTGTCACCGTACCACCAATATATGTATATAATTAAATATCAATCAAGAGTAAAGTTTGCACTTCTGTTGTATCCTCATTTTGTTGTTTGGTATCATCTTGTTGTGGAATATAATCATTATCTCTGTTGTCCTCTCGACTTCTCGATGCTGGTATATCTCTCGTACTCTTCTACCTCTACTGACTGCATTTGTCGATTGAGTTTTTGGTTGTCGATTCATAGTCTAAATCTACTACAAAATATCTCTCTTTCTGTATTCAACTACTGATCTAGCATGCAGCAAAAATATATTGATACCAATACCACAACTATAGCTGATAATACACTACTAATATCAAATAGACTATATGCAAACTCTTCTAAATGGAATGTGGATTGGCTGTATCAAATTTGAATGATGACAAGTTGTCAATTTTTATGTTTGCATATGCTATTCCAACCAAGATACTATACGATACTATAAATAAAGATATTGTTACTAGTGCTAATAGTCCAATGATACGAGAAACTTGCATACCAGCCATTTAGGAGACATCAAGATAAGCTCGTCAAATTTTGCTGTGATGGTAAGTGTATCTCGCGGTTGTGTCAGATACCTAATGTGTCTTCTAATCTCTAACCTCGAGTATATAATACAAATAATACCGATACCAAAACAATACTTAAAGCAAGTAATACACTACCAATATCAAAACTAAAAACAATTTCTTCTAGAAAAGAGTCTGTATTGAAATTGTCTACATTGATTATTTGTTCCAATATACCGTATGTGTTGGCAACTGATATTGCGCATGTGATACCAAATGAGATTGCAACTACTAATGATATTGTTATTAGTGCTAGGCTGATTAGAGGGTTGTAAACCAGCCATCAGAGGTCCGTATTGACATAGAAGTAAGAGGGGTGGATTGGCGAGTCAGTGCCATGACGATAAGTGCAAATTAGTGTATAGTGCTAATATTGAATCAAATTTCAAGCGAGTGAAGAGTACAATTAACTTCCTATAGGAGAGATACTATTGTAGATGAGTTCAAGATGTTTTAGTGCGAGTACTTTACTTGTGCACTCAATCTAACCAACGCAACAATTTTATGAGAGTGTTAGTTTTTTTGAGTTGTGCGATCAAACACATATCATTGACTCTCATCGAGCTCATACCACACTGTCCGCCACATACCTCTCCTCTATACTGTATCACTATTACATACACCTATAGTACACTATGGTATTGCAATTTCACTCGACAGATATCAGAGATGCTCTCGTGGAGATAATTGCAAATCACAAAGATGTTACTGCAAAAGATGCAAATAACCTTGCGTCCATTGGAAGAGTGTATGGTAGTTCTTATTATGGTACCGCATACAAACGGAATAGCGGCTACTCATCTTCAGATAATGAAGATGATACAAAGAAGAGTGATAATGCAAACTCAGACGATGATGATAACAACAACTCCTCGGTATCTTCTGACGATGATGCATCATCTTCCTCTTTGGAAGCAGTAGACGAGGAAGACAATCCATCCACAACATCAACCACAAAGCAACAACAAGGAGGTAGTAGAAAGGGAAAACCAAAGAGATCCAAAAACAAAAAGTCCAAAGATGATATGCAAACAAAGTTAGGTCAGGCTCCCTCTATTCTACTTCCCTATGATCATAATACTGATAGTTCCACGTCAAAGAAGAACAAACAAACTAATAAACTGGCATTAGAAGTACCAAATGTATTACTTCCAATCAATTATTTACGAGATTATCCATTTCAAGTATCAAATGTTGCACAGACATTACTGAATACATGGGATCAGATGAATACTCCTTCACAGTCGAATGATAGTAGTCCAACAATCATAGTAGTATTAATTCAAAGTGGACGCTTTGCATCAGCCGTATTCAATCTACAATCCTCCAATAAACACACAAAGGATACACCACAAATGATTGCACACAAAACATCCACCCGCTACACAGTTCGTAAAGGACAAGGTGGCTCACAATCATCACATGATCAAAATAAATCCAAGGCAAAGAGTGTCGGTGCCCAATTACGTCGTGAGGGTGAAAAGCAGTTACGTCATGATGTACATACAACATTTGCTGAATGGAAAAAGTTGCATTACATTCAACGAAGTGTAATGGTATTAGTTTCATGTCCCAAGAGTATGAAACGTGATTATTTATATATTAATGATAATAGTAGTAATGGATTGTTAGATAAGAATGATGAACGATGGAGGAATATACCATTAGATGTTGGTAAACCTACTTTGGAGGCAACATCGGCTGTAATGAATTGTATACTGAGTTGTAATCTGAGAAACATGACTGATGAGGAATATAGAGGTGTGTTGAATCCTAGTGATGATAATGAAAAAGATAATGGAGAGAAAGTTACAAGTGACGATAGTGTAAAGAAGGAAGTGATGATAGAAGAAGAAACTCTGGCAGAGCCTGAGGTTGAAATACCCCCGTTAACACCACTGCATCAAGCTGTTGTGGACGGAGATTTAACTCGTCTTGTCGAGCTGCTGAATCTATTGGATGAATCTGAACAGCAAGCTGCTACTGGTGACGATAATACTACAGAGCATCAACCCGAGTATGATGTAAATACAACAGGAGGTCCTGATAATCAGACTGCTCTCCACTTAGCTGCCTCTTCGACTCAACAGAATGCCGCATCTCTTCTTAATGCACTGCTCGTACAAGGTCATGCCAATCCCTGTGCAATTGATTCGAGAGGTCGTCCGCCTTACTTTGTCACTGCATCTGATAAGCTTAGAGAAGCATTCCGTTTGGCAAGAGGTACGTTAGGTGAAGACTACTGCTCATGGGATGATGATGCAAAAGTAGGCCCTCCACTTTCAGAGGATGACGTTCAACTCAAGAAGCAAAAGGCAGCAGAAAAGAAACGGAAACAACGTGCACGTCAAAAGGAGAGGAAGGCAGCTGAAAAGGCTGCCGCAGAAGAGGCAGCACTGAAAGAACGTCAAGAGGCCGAGAAGAAACAACAAGAAGAAGATGCCAAAAGAATGCGTGATGGATTAAAACCAAAAACTAAAGCATCAAATGCATGTGATTATTGTCAAAAGGTCACGGGGAAACGAAGATCACAAATGTTTCAACGATTAGAGTATATCTACTGCAGTAGTGACTGTGTAAAGAAACACCAAAGAGAACTGTCAGCTGCCGCTGCTGCAAAAAGGATGGGAGGTGATGCTTATAGCTACAAACCTAAGTAATTGACTCGTGATGCTTCTTCACTTCACTTCTTCTATTCCTTGTACTTCTTAGCTTTTGCCTATTCTTCTTTGGAGTGTAACTCCAATCTGTTGGTTGTCTTTCTCTATTGGCACTACATTGCTGCCAACAAACATCATTACCCTGTATATCTACTCCTCTTTGTTCTAAGATAGCAAGAGCTTTCTCTCCAACGACGTTTCCCCCACCAGAAGAGCACCGACACAGATGATCAGCAACGTGGGCATGTACACACTTGATTCCGTTACAAGCATATCCAAGAAGAGAGGTAGGGTTAGTATTTGTTAGTTAAAGTGCAAAACCATATGCACAATTCAACTCAATCCACAGCCACGTGAGTATACATTCATCACTTAGTTTCACAATCAGACCCCAATGTCCAAATCAAAGGGTGTTCTACTAACCTTGACATTATAAGTTTGACTAGGAGGTATTCCTGCCACTCCGCTGGATAAGAATCTTTGTGCATTATACTCTCCCATCTTTTGAACAAGTTTGTTAGTATCATCTTTTGCTAATTCCATTCTTATATTCTTTTGTGCTTCATTAGCAGCCTGATATCCATTTTGCTTCCAATCTAGATCATCTCTATCTCTATCTTTATCTTTGATTCTGAGCCAATCACTTAGTTGTCTAACACCTCCTTCATTCTCATATGTATCAATTGCCTCACACAACAGTGGACATGAGAGTCTGAATAATCCAGAAACCAACTTTGGACCTTTCGTTGGATGTAAACCAACTGCTTGAGGATGGCCATACTTGCATAGATTAGTCGATAGGCTAAACACTTGTTCACTTTTGATTGGGTGTTGCAACTGTCGTTCAATTGTATCCAAATGGTCTATCGTCTGTTGACGAAACGTACACCCCGCTACTGTTGTTGTGTTGAAACTGTCATCATTAGTATTTGGAGTGACATTGTCCTCGTTATTGTATAATATAGACATGTTGGTAGATGTATAAGTATAAGCATTTCGTTTTTGTAAATTTGATGTGTTGATGTTAGTGGTACTTATACTACATCCACACCAAGCATGAACAGGTATCTTGATATTATAGTGAATAAGAAGTACTAATATAAGCCAATACTGGAAAGTCATCATAATATCTATTGATTCACTCTACAATGGGATGATATGTATATTTCTCACCCCATCACAATGTTCATTTGAAAAAAGATACTAAGTATCTTTAATCTTTGTAAAAAAATCTTGTGTGTAAATTGATTGAGGTAGACGGAGAGGTCAATTGCTATTGACTATTGCAATTAGTAATATGTGAAACTATATCAAAGGTAATTAATTGCCAGCTCTTATGCCAAATGGTATCATTGTTGGCCATCAATATCAAAGGCTCAATTGAAAAAGGGATTAATACTTTTGAAGGAAATAGGAAACCCCGAGTATCTTAGTACCACTGCAAGATACCTCTCAAAGCAAAGCGCAAACGTCCATTGCAAATTAAAATATGAAGAGAAACAATCCTCTCGACAAGCCCATCCATTGCCTCTCTCTCATAAATCATTAGTACGATCGTAAGTTGTTTGTTATATTGTGTATGGTTTGTTGGGGTGTGGTGCCGGCGACGGTGGCGGGTGGCGGCGTCGGGAAAGAGAGGCACAATAGTAGTATCCTATTTCGCGAAAGATTGTCCTCTCTTCATACTCGAAAGCAAAGGGAACGATGAGTATGAGACGTGTGTTGAACAAGAGGAGAAAGTTATAGATGTTTGATGAATCATCGATATCTCTAAACAAGGCGGCCTTGGACGTCGGACGAGAGTTATGTATATCTTGTTTTTGACGACGACGACGACGATGGCTGTGGAAGTTGTGTCATTGTTTTTTTATCGGGGCCGCCATAATATCTTTCTATTTATTGCAATTGCAAGTTCAACCTACTACTTGATATAATGCTCTAACCCACACTTTCCCTATAACATTATAACCACAGATAGTGACATCTCTTCGATAATTGCATCGTCCACTTCAACGATTTACATTACTTGAACATAATATTATCATATCATGGTCGATCAATCTCCTCTTCTTCCTAAATCTCAAGTAAAAATTCAAGCAACCCGTGCTCAAAAGATGCGGGCATATATTCTAACGTTCCAAGTAATAGCTTGTTCGCCGTTACCGATTATTACCCTTCTTCCGTACTTCCATGGGCATTCTTGCAAGGCTATACCATCAGCATATGCCGCAGCAATTCTCCTTACGGTTCTTGGTTTCATTGCAGTCCCTGGTAAATTATATAATATGTATAAGAGGGTCAAGCTAGGAGAATTGCCAAGTGGAGTTATCGAATTATCGGGTCAAAACGAGGATGGAACCTTGTGTGAGCTTTACAAGGGACAGCTCATGCTTTTGAAATTTGATCAGGCTTTATGGTATCTGCAAGAGGCACTTGGTACTTTTTGGTTCTTCCCTCTTGCTATGAAGAACATTCAATATTTACATGATCCTGATGCTGATAATATGGTGAATCCCGAGGAACATTGTAATCATACGATATTCACTATGATTCTTGTTTTTGGGATCATCTATTTCATCTTTACGTGTATTACGGTTCTTACTCTTCTCGCGGTTGCAGTTGGATTGATCAAGAAGAATCCTGCTATTACAGAAAAAACGCCTGGTATTACAGACTTTTCTGCACTCTAATGTGTCGTCGATTCATGGGGGTTTGAATGAAGATGTTTTAGCAACTAACTCTTCTTAGTCTAATTGTAACACAAAGAATGGGGATGATGATGATGTGTATAGGTTTAATAACAAGTTAAATGGAATTGATTTTGTGTACAAGGTCTCCTTCTATCTTAGTTACTATAGCTACTGATGATATTTTTACACATACCAAGTGGGATAAATGTTCGGCATGGAACCTAAGAATCGACCGAGAGATATCTTTAGCTCTTCTCCCTCCTTCCACACACTTCCAGATGAAACACATGAATCCATATTCAAGCTCAATTCACCCATATCTACACAATATAATAGGTAGATGCCGAAAGACAACAACAACTAGTTGAGAGGAGACGAGCTCAGGAGGGATCCATACATGTACAAAAGGGGGGGAGAGACACTCTTATTATGGCGATGAAACGTAGGCGACGGCAGCGATTCCGGATCTTCTTTACATCAAGTTCACCTCCAATGATCATAATTCAATCGTCATCGACATTGCAATAACCAACTAAATACTGACTAATAATAATAATAAAATGGTTGCTACTCCATCTAAAGATCAAGCTGAAGTCATCCTGGTAGGATGTGGTTGTCCTCTCCGCGGTAGTAAGTACATATCTCTGATGAACAATTTTCATATCTTTTTGTGCACCTAACCAACTGTTCTCAACTATATCATAGTGGGCTGGTACCATGCTGTGCAAATGCTTGGTGGTGAATGTCCTTCAGCAAAGTTATGTCATATCGTTGAGCCTTGGTTTCTAGGAGCTGGTGCTACAGGTACGTATCTTGTATCCTAATGACATATCTTTATATGAGCATAACAACTCATATCATATCTTATATCACCACCACGTACTAATATATAACACGAAAATATGAATAGGACCAGGAGGATCAGAATTTAAAGAATTCAAAGATAAGACAGAAGCCGATCATGGAGTGCAATTCCACACATCATTATCAGCCGTACCAAAAGTTGCCGATGGAGTTAAACGATTGGCGTTAATTTCAGGTAGAACTGTTGATAATCCAAGGTTGTTGGGTGAGGCTATTAAGGCTGGATGCTCTGTTATCTATTTGGAGAAGCCTGGTAAGTTAGTATAGTTGCCTTGTTGTGTTATAGTAAGAACATATGATATGTGTATTGCAAAGACCAAAACTTACTCTAAAATTATCTACTTTCCAAAGGTGCACCAACTGTTGCCGAGCTCAAGTCAATGAAGAAGGAAGCTGCCGATGCCAATGTTGAGATTTGCAGTAAGTATAACATGTATAGTTTGTGTTGTGTGTGTGTATCTTTTGCAATGGTAATCTAACTTTGAATAATTTATGTTCAACAATATTTCAGTGGGATATAACAAAAATGTATGTAAATATGTACGCAACGCACGTGAATTTGCCTCCTCCACACCCGGATCACATGTTACATTCGTATCGAACAATACATACGAGAATAATGCCGCTAGCTTAGGTGAATGCTTCGAAAGGAATGCCGAGGGTATGTTAAAGAATATGGCAATTCATGAATTGGCATTATTGGCAAGCTTTTATGATGTTAGTATTGATAATATTGACAGTGTTGAGGTTGATAAGGAGTTTAGTAGTTTGCAGACACTTAAGGGACCAAGGTATGTGCACAATGTTTGTTAGTCTTTGTTATAGGAACCGACGACTGCCGACGATTCATTTCTGACATATAATATAATCAAATCTCTTCATTTTTTACAATCATGTCTCAGTGGTAAGGACTTTACAGACTTTGACAAAGCCAAGTTTACCATTAAAACCAAGAATGGTAAATCAGTATCAGTCCAAGCTGATCGTTGTGGTGGGGATACATCCTACGCCATGGTAAGTGATGAATCTGGCAAAGAACTATTCCGACATTCCATGCCAGATGAAGAAGATGAGGCCAATGTCTCAGTATTGGAGGCCAAGTATCCAGGTGCTATGCCATACTTCTTCTCCCAGGATCCTGATTATATTACCGTGAAGGAGAGAGTTGCCAAGCTTTGTGCCAAGGGTGAGGAAGCTAAGGATATTGCGACGATAGATATTGCTATTGCCGCTTTGGAAGTTGGGGAGTACTTAACACCTTTGATGAAGGAGAAGCTGAGTTAAAGAACATTATGGGAGTCTAGATATGTGGATGTGAAAACATGATATAGGATACTTTGTGTTGTTGTGTTTGATAATGGGAAATGAGACTAAGTTGAATCGAAATCGGAATCGCTAATGGAAGTATGATATAGAGAGTGAACTTAACTAAAGCAAGCCCTTAAATTGTTACTGATTGTTTTCACTAAGCTTAGTTTCTGCTTCTTAATGCACCTTGCAAATGGCTTGGCTTATCAACACTAACTAGCAACTGCAAGTGTTTAATGTGACTTTTGAGTGCCGGTCGGGCTCTTCTGCTCGTACGTTCAGAGTTCAGATTTTGCTGCAATAGGTAGGTGATTATGAAGGCAGTGCCCTATTAAATCATTGGATTACCGCGTATCGAGATATTAGATTAATTGAGAATTATATTTATCTTAGTAGTAGTTGATCGGCGGCTGGTTTCATTTGACGTCGAGGAATAAACACTATATTTCACAAACATAAAATACTTTTAGGTTGATAGAGAGGCCCCCATCAATAGTATACAGCCCCAATACCAATACCCAATCAAACTAACCTAATAATTCACTTGATATATTTATATATCGACAAGAAACACATATACTATACCAACCTCCCAATAAATAAATAAACACAAGATATGATAAAATTTACCAGATCAACAAAGAAAAAAATAGATAAAGTCCGTCATCCATCTAATTCCAATGGACGGTCACACTCCCGAGGACCAGCCGATGGACGATCAGTATCATCCGCATATTCCACACATTCCACACGATCTGATTATACCGATGGTAATTCCTACGCAGCAAATAACGGTGGAGGTAGTAGTAATATAGATAGAAGTTCAAGAAGGCATAAAAGTCGTGGAGGGACCAGTGTGGCAAGTTCCACTGGTGGTAGTAGAAGATTTAGTAGTGCACAAAGTGTTGCTAGTATTAGTAGTGCTAGTGTCTTTGCTCCTAGTGTTGCCACGGTAAGATGTTAATATTGTTTTGGGGATTTTGTGCAGATGTGTCTTTTTTGTAAGTTATATAATTATACTGACCCAAATATATTATACCCTAACTAATATACAAATTATATAGAATCAAAGACATAGAGATGATGGACTTGGAGGAGGAGGAGGCGGCGGAGGTGGTGGATTACAACCCTCCTCAGCCCGTCTACTACGTGACCTTAACAAATCAGCACATTCCTCATTACTATCCTCCCTCGGCACGGCAGCCTCCCGAACATTCCGTTCGTACAAAATGTCATTACCACGTTGTCCACCCCCAATAAAAACAGGCTCTGCATCCTCTGGATTAAATACAAGTGCCTTATCCAATGATAATACACCTCCCGTTGAAACTGATTTAGAATTATTGGGTAGGACAGTCCACGCGGTTAGTTCAGCATTAACTGAACCACCCAAAGAGGGTGATAGATATATGATATATGATGTTAGTTTTAATCCCAAGGGATGTGTATGGG
>Ga0075437_13292_pt1 | contig 12095 bp, 15 predicted proteins | sample MintriMetagenome_FD_74266 | JGI IMG/M metagenome (GOLD analysis project Ga0075437, IMG submission 74266) | Marine eukaryotic communities from Monterey Bay, USA to study complex ecological interactions - Minidiscus trioculatus and... | ecosystem: Environmental > Aquatic > Marine > Unclassified...
TCGACTCAACACTCTTATTTCATCTCTCATCACAATATAGCCATCAAAACGACCTTCATCACATCCCACAACACAGCCTACCAAGCACCCATCATCTCAACCAACAAACATACCATCAATAGCACCAACACTACGCTCTCGTTCGCCCATAGGACAAAGATGGTATCCCGATGTAGAATCAAATATCAAACAATGTATATATGGAAATGATTATCCAACTTTCATGATATTGAATTCCAATAGGAATAACTTTCTATTTGATACTGAAGAAGATTGTTGTGAGTATCATAATTGCATTGTCAAAAAGGTAGCTGAAGGAGAAGACGAAGAAAAGAGAGAGTATTGGTATCCAAATGTTGAATCGAATGAGAGAGAATGTATATACAATTCTGACTATTCAGATTGGATGATGTTAAGTACCAATCGACCTAATTTTATATTTACTTCACAAGAGGAATGTTGTATTCAACATGATTGTCCAGTTAAGAAAGTTAGTAGTGAGTATTGGTATCCAAATTTACTATCAACAAATGAAGATCAAAGAGAATGTATACATGATTCATCATATCAAGATTGGATGGCTTTAGAAGTGAATGCTCCCAACTTTTTATTCACTTCGGAAGAAGAATGCTGTATCAAACATGATTGTATCAAGCAAGAATATTGGTATTTAGATATTGAATCAAGTACTAATGAATGTAAACACGGCTCGGACTTTCCCGAATGGATGAGTCTAGAAGTAAATGCACCCAAGTTTTTATTTGAATCACAACAGGAATGTTGTATCGAACATGAATGTAAGAGTATGTATTGGTTCCCAGAGGTATATACTGACATTAACGAATGTATATATTCAAGTGAATATCCCGAATGGATGACATTTAGATCAAGTCATTACTTATTTACATCGGAAATGGCTTGTTGTGAGGTACATGAGTGTGAAGAACGATATTGGTATCCAAATTTATTATCAACAGATACGAAGAAGGATTGTTTGTATGATTCCAACTTTGAACCATGGATGGCATCTGCTACCAATTCACATGTGTTTTTGTTTGATAGTCGAGAAGGATGTTGTAATAGACATGGATGTGATGATACTGAGTTGGAAGCTAGTAGTCCATATCGACCATATCGGAACACTCCAATGCCTTCTAGACAGCCTTCAAGGCAGCCTACGAGACAACCATCGCCAAGGCCAACGACTAGAAGGCCTAGTAGAATACCAACAAGGCAGCCGTCACAAAGGCCTTCCTATCATCCATCGAAGCAACCATCACAACGACCATCAACACAACGACCAAGTTCAAGTCCAACACCTCGTCCACAAGAATTACAAGCTTGTCCTAATAAATATGATTCATTACGTGTCTCAACATATACGGCTGGAAGTCAAGTTGAGGTTAATTCAATAATGTATCAATGTCGAGGTTCACTCTATTCATTCTATTGTTCCAAGACAATGTATCAGCCTCAATCGAGTAGTACTCCGCTATGGAGTGAAGCTTGGGAAGACTTGGGACCATGTTCGACGAACTAGTGAAGAGTAGTGGCATGTTACAGTGAGAGGAGGAGGAGGAGGAGGAGGAGTATGGTGATGAGATGAGGTATCCTAAAGGATACCTCACATAGTGATATATGAGTAAGTTCATGTGTTTATCAACTCAACACTTTATCTTTACATATGCTTATATCTAACACTTAATCACAAACAGAACTGGTATCGACGGGCCAAGCTCCTCCAAAACAACCGTCAATTGTTGCTGTATCACCATTATCATACACAATATCAAAGCTAGCTGGACCCTGAGCGTTGTTGGTGCTAGCAGAAAACGTCGCTCCAGCAACCCTTGATAGTGGGAATGTTGATTCACCAATACGAAGAGTTGCAGATACAATACCACTCGGGCCTCCTGCGAGTAGGACCTTGACGTACCACGCATTATTACCGTCGAGGATAATAGCGGCAGGAGAAGCAGGATTTGGGCAATCGACTTGAGAGTAGGTAATAGGAAAGATGCCAGAAGGAGAACCTGTGATTCGTTCTTTAGCATCAATGAAGCAATCAAAGAGATTTGTATAACCGCCAGCCGTACCGGTTTCCACTATTTGAACAATTTGTTCCCCGGGTCGGCCAGGATCGGTTGCTGGTGATCCGTCGTAAGATACAAGGTAACATCTTCCACATGCCGCTCCGCCCTCGAAGAGATCCAATGTGACACCACAGTAGTTGCCTGATTTTACAAAAGGTGATAGCCATGAATCGCCTTGAGCAGTTGCTGATGGAGTGGCATATTCACAAGCCCCTCCTTGGATTGTATTTGGATCAGAAGTCCACGTCGTAGTAAAACCTGGCAGAGTTTCACCTCCAGTAGTGGGTGTTGGGGGTGTCGGAGAGGGTGGGGATGGAGGTGGAGCTTCATCGTTGCAACTATTAGGATCACATTCACCACAGATGGTCGGAAACTCGTCACCACATACTGAGATAAACAACAGAGGTATCAAGTTTAGTTGACAGTCGGTAAGATAGACAACAAGATAAAGAGAAGAAGATGCTTTACTCACCAAGATTACAAGCTTCGATTTCAGTCTTTGCCATATTCGCCACAACCCAATCGATTCGACTGATGACACTGTATCCTGAAGCATCTTTCGACAGAATAGAAGCAGTACACGAAGAGCAGCCACACTTGGAAGCATCACTTGGTGGAGGTGGAGTAGCTACGGGCCTGAGAGTTGGCTTAGGGTTTGATGCAGATGAACCATCACTTCCAAAGAAGGTACCAGTGCATACATTACAGTTTTCCTGGTTTAAATTACACCACGCATCAGGACAGTTTACTCCATTATCCCATGAACAGCCTGTACATGTTGAGCTGCTTGCAGTTGTTGTAACTTCACTGCTTGTCGAGGTAGTAACTTCTGTTGTTTCGGGAATAGTTGATGTAGTGCTTGTAGTGGTAGTACTAGTACTACTAGTAGTTGTTTCAGGCTCGACTGGCGGAGGAGTTGGCTATACATGAAGTTAGGATATGAAATGGGAAGTAACATAATCACCCCAATCAAAGTACAAACTTACCTCGGGTGTAGGATCTTTAGGACTTGCAGTGATAGGACTAGGCTCTGTTGGGTAATCATTACTGGCACAAGTCTCGGGGATGCCGTTTACATCTTCAAAGGCATAAGGATGAGCGCAATGCAATGAGCTGAGCTCTTGAGGACAAGGAACTTCGTCATACGACACCGTCGGATTATCCCAATATAGAGAGTAAAAGTTCTCACAGCCTTTGCGAAGGGTCTGATCATTGAAGAGAGTGCAATCACAATTGATTTCGGGGTCCTGACTTCCAATCATCCAGTTACCACATGCTTCAAAACCTTCAGCCTCGTCGGGCTCTCTTGTAGTGCAAGTGTTGGATAAAGAAAATGCTGTTACATCAAATCCGGGTGCTGATGAAGAGAAGGAAAACAGCATGTTTTAGAGAGTGGGTAATATGAACACAGGCAAAGAAAGATTATACTCACCAGCAATATCGAAATGTGCTTTTCCATTCTCACAGGGAGCATTACCAGGAGGACAGAAATTGGTCCCCTTAAGTACAAGAGTAGTCTCTACGCCTGGAGCAATCGAGCCTGCATTAGAAGTACCAGTAACCTTCCAACACTTTCCACAGCCTTCAGACATCCAGTACCCACCACCAAGTGCTTCACTGATAGCAGCACTGCCATAAAACTTGGCTCCGTATGAATTGCCAACTGGAGCCTCAAACATTGCATTGGAGTGACAGTGTCTGATATACGAGAGATGGTAAAGAGGATATATGAGATGTTCATATCATATGATCATATCTTGTCATATGATCATATCTTGTGCATATCATATGCACTAAATCGTTCTACTTACACTGGCTCGCTCTCCCCGAAGCCAGAAGGCACATAGGCACATCCACAAGCTCCTCCTGAACAATCCCAATAACGAGTAGTTGTGGCTATTCCACTGTTGTTGCTACCAACAGGTGGCGGAGTTAGTGGCGGAGAAGGAGGTGGAGTGGGTGTAGGATTGCCATCATTAGTGCACCATCTACCTTGACATCCTTCCTCACAGTTAGCTTGGCCGACATTACACCAACTACCACCCTGATTAATGCCGTTGCAGGTTGAGCTGGCACCTGTACCATCATTACCCCTTTAAACATAAAAGAAGAGAAGAAGATGTTAGTAGAAAAATAAGAGATAGTGTGCTATTATTAGCGTTGCAACTCGGAGATACATACTAGGAAACATTAGGACGTACCAATTGCAATATCCGGCATGAGATGATCCAAACACAGACACAAGTTGAGTAACCGCTAGAGATAGTTTGATATTATTCATGTTTGAGTTATCTGGTAAGATAAATTATGAGTAGATTGTGTGTAGATACTGAACTGCTTTAGAGACTTAGTACCGAGGAGTAACATGGCTTGACCGAGGAGTTGCAGTCATTTTCGGCATCATTCCTTTGAATGAATCGTCCAAAGGTGATTATAGACGGAGTCACCATGTTTGTCTCAAGTCTAAGATATAATCAATTTTGATACGAATGAGACACGATATCAAGGTATCCTGCAGTTTAGCCTCCGTCCTGCCCTTCCAAACTCCACCAACAACATGCATACTTAGGCAACAATATAGTAACAGAGAAGTGGTTGTTGAGGCGCCTTAACAGAGGCCAGGGGGATCTATGAGTGAGGTGGTATCCTCAATGTCAATGTCGGTATCCTTATCATTTCTGTCCACTGTATTGTTTCATTCACATTATCGTTTATGGTATGCAGAGCAACAACTTCAGTATTATTAGAAAAAGAAAGGAGGAGACAGTAGCAGATAACATATATAATAGTTTTACATTCTAATAATACATCTACAAAACATGAGAGTAGCAATATTCTCTTTTTCATTCTCATGCTTGATCTCTAATCTCACACAGCTCGGGGGTAGTAACACCATTTTAGGGCAGATGCATCTACTTATCGGAACAACGGTTGTTCATTCCAATGTAAAGAATATAAATAAAAAGTATAATGGTGATACATACACAAAGTACTCCATCCTTTGTGATACCAATACACTCAACATTGACATTAATACTAGCATGAACTTTACTTCATATACAAACTGCTTACTCTCTTCACTACCCTCTTCCAATTGCTCTTTAATCAACATAATTTGCTTTTCAAACATATACTTTTCTCTTAGTTGTAATGATAGTATAGTGTGTAATGTATCGAGTTGTTCATTATGTTCGTTTGTAACGATTTGTAACTCGTCGGTATGCTTGGATTCTGCGTGGAGTAGTAGCTTTTTGTTTGCTTTGTTGTTTTGACTGTTGTATTGAATGGCATCGTCAAGGGCCTTATACATGGTATATTGATATAGAACGGGTGAGGTATCGATATATAAGAGAGTGATAGATATAAAAAGGCCATGCTATACGAAAGAATATCCAACTAGAATTCACACATAAAACTTACCTGATCCTTCTCACCAATCAACCTCATTAAACTCTCAATCAATGTATCTTGATTATTCAACAATTCGAATAGTCCAGTCTGATCCGCCATAACTTTGTAGAGATTAGTTTCATCAATTTGACGATCTAATTTGAATGACAACTCGTTAAGCTCATTATCTTTTGACATTGATATTGTTTGGACTTTTGTTAGTGCTGTTGAAGTTTGTTTTAGTTGAGTTTGTAGTGCAGTAATTTGTTCTTCTTTGTTTTTGGTAGCTAGTGTTTGTCTAGTTGTATTGTCCTTCTTTATCGGGGGTTTGCCATCACCTCCGAGTCCGAGGATCTTCTTCTTCTTCGAGTTGTTTGCAGCCTTGAAATTCGGACCCGCATTCTCCTTATCAACAAAGCTAGACGATGATACATACTTGTTATCAAATATCTTTCGTTTGCTTGGTACCGTCGTTGCCGAGGATGATGATGAAGAAGAGAAGCTATTACTTTTATTTATAACTTGTAATGCTTGTAATGATGACTTATTGCAATGCTGCTCATTATTGTTATCGAATGATGATGCCTTGTCGAGGCAATAGTTTGATATTGTCTCGTAGTTTGTTGGTGTATCATTCATCATCATAAGTTGTTGCCGTTATAGAGGTTATACGGCTTATGATATGCTTTATCAGGGGTTTAGTAGGTTGCTTGAGAACAGTCGAGTTGATGATTGATGTGCATTTTTTAGTGGCATGAACTTTCACATAACTTTCTCGTACTTTACACTCATGGAAAGAGAGGATGCATGTTTTTGACCTCTCGCTCGGCGGCAAATAAATGACATGTAAGCCCTCCCTCACACAACACAATGCTACACGTATGTAGTACATCACCACAGCACAGCTCATCAATGTTCCCTCTCCGACGCATACAATACCTCATAAATCGCTGAAAACAACAAACACAGTAGTGAGCGCATAAATAATATATAACTTTAACAGCAATAACTCAACCATGCGCAAGTCAGAAGCTTCACTCCGTAGTCTAAGAGAATTGCAATTGGTACCACCACCACCGTCAGCCGATGATAAACTATTCCCCTTGGATCCTTTCTCCCCATCCGAAATTGTTTATACGCTACCCGAAGAAGATGAGGAGGAGGGTAGAGACGATACTAATAATAACAATCGACATGCAGCTACTGTACAATCTACTACACGAGATGAGTTGGTAATCGATGTTAACAACAATAATCGAGTAGATCCACCATTGGTAATTACAACCACTACTCCACCACGTAGTCAACGAACACATCCAGACGTTGAGGCAGCATACGTTAGTGAATACTTCAATGGCAGTGGCTCATCACGACGACGACGTAGATCTGTCAGCCGTACCCCTGAAAAGAAGAGTAAGTCTTTGATGAAAGTTAATACCAATGGTGAAACCAACGCCACGACGTCATCTTCACGACGTATGTCGAGGGATAGGGGTAGAGATACTGATATACCAATATTAACTAAAGGACGTGTTAGTTTACATGAGAAACAGATTCAAAAGAATGGCTCGTCTACACCTCCTCCTCTCAAATCCAGCAATGGCGGTGGTACCAACAACAGACCAAAACCCAAACAAAAGATATTCATGATTGGTAATACCAAGGTATATTCACGACAATTAATACCACCAACAATCTATTACAATGCTAGTTCGGATCAATGGATTGTGGAAATTAACAATAGTTGTGATGAGCCAGACAAGGAAGGTGGGAAGTCAACCGTAATACAATCATACTCATTTCAAACAGAGAAAGAAGCACGTACCTCAGCCTATGCCAATGCACCACCCGAAATGATACCATTTAATCAAAAGGATACATGTATGTTATGTCCTACGAAGTTTACATTCTTCAAACGACCCAAACATTGTCGAAATTGTGGAATTGTAATTTGTTCATCCTACAATTGTTGCACATCAATTAGTAAAAAGTATATACCAACATCATATAACATTAAGAATGAAAAGGATGTTACAGTTTGCAATAGCTGTATTACAATTAGTAAACGGTTTAAACATGCATTAGTGAATGGAAGGTATGGTAGTGCAGTGGAATTGTATATGACTGGTAATATTAATTTAAGAGTGCCATTCATGCCGAGTAACAAGAAGAAGGGAAGTAGCAGTAGTGAGGTAATGTACCCTATACATGCAGCAGTTGAGGGTAAATCTGAACAGTCAGTACGATGGTTAGTAGATGTACATTATTGTAAATTGTTTGCTTCATTGCCAGGCAATAAGAACGTTGGCGGTATGAGTGTTGAAGGTGGAGTAGTGGAAGGTGTCGGTAGCATCTTGGCATCGAAAATTATATCAAGTGCTAGTGGAAACAAGTTCACCAAAGATGGGAAGGATAACATGATAACCTTGAAGACAAGTAAGGGACGGAGTGTAATTGATATTGCAATGAAGACTCAGCATGTTGGTATATTGCGGTATCTAATCAATGAGAAGAATGTAAGTGTGTATGATGTTGAGGATATTGACCTTGCACTTGGTGCATTGGAGGCGTTGGTAAAGGCCTGGCCTGAAGATGTGGAATCTGTTGATGAATTGGATAATAATGTAGACAAGAAGGATGGCAGTAGTCGTCAGCGGCGTGACAATGGCAGTCGTGGAGGTAGTGAGGGATACTACAGCGAGAAGAATAGCAAATCGTCTTCCAAGTCAAGTGATACCAAACAAGTGAGGAATGGTACACGAACTAGTTCATCTTCATCAAAGAAGAAAGAGGAGAGAGTGTATTCACACTCAATTCATCGTACCAAGGAGAAGAAGGAGAGGATGAAAGGCTTGAATGATGTATATGATGCAGAATTGAACAAAAGCTATTCAACAGACAATGATGAGGAGGTACGATGCAGTACTATTGAGGTGTATGATGATGATAATATTTCCCATATTTGTCGTACAGATGTAAGTGAGTAAAAATGTATAGAGAGTACGAGAGAACGATATGACAATATATAGCCGGAAGGATGGAGGTTGTAAACACACATGAGATATGTAAATTAACGATATGACTTTGTAATAACTCACACCTTGCATATTATGATCCTGATATTGACCTATTGATACTTTATTTCTATAATTTAATTCACTACTTCCCTCTATCGTGGTTAACTTTACATACCCTTTGGTTTGTAGTTTTGCCATTAGTCATCCCCTTTTCTCTAGTCTTCCTCTTCCTCCATAGCTCATTCTCTCAATTTTACTTGCATTCATCTCCCTGACGATTTAATTGATCTCTACAGCAACATCTTCTTCCTCAAGCGTAGAGCAATAGAATCCTCCCACACCACTTTTACTATTGGCAGCACTCACGTAACTGCAATATGAACCGCTCACACAACAAGCTGTTCCCTTTGAGTTGCCACCGGTTTCCGTTAGACATCCACATTTACCACTGGGACCACCTTCCCCATCGGGGATACATTTCTTGTCTTCTTCTTCTACCAACTTGAGCTCTTTCTCAAAGGCAGCAGCCACATTGGCATTGGGGTCCTCGCAATAGTGTCCTGCCTCAGGAACCCCACGAGCTTCGGCATGCTGAGAATTAATGTAATTGCAAATTTTTCCAGTGCAACAACTACCCTGGCCGCTACCAGTACAAGAGTCAAGTTCCCCTCCACACGTATCGGCGGCTTTTGTAGAAGATCCAGATTCCCAATCACATTTGTCGGCCAAACCCGTACGTAGGAACTTCACCTGTTAAAATACGACACATGGTTGAATGAAGGTATAGTGATGAATTTGTTAGAGAGAAGGTGAATCTATTGCAATCGATGATGATAATTTGCAATCATTGCAATAAAGGATAGAAAAGAATAAACTTACGTCAGCGGCGGCGGCGGAGGTGGCAATTGCCAATACGGAGGAAATAAATAACAATTTCATGGTTGTTCTTAGTATTGAGGTCTGAGGTACGTGTTGATGATCGAGTAGACGATTTATGAGCTATTACTTAGTGATGTAGGCTTGTTGTTGACTGATGTCATCTAAACTCTTTACGTCATTAGGGGTATGCTATTACACGATGGAATGCTATTTGATTACAAATATTACATTTCATTAGTTTTATATGGTAAAATATTCCCCCGTGTATATAATTTCTCAAAGGTATCTTTTTGATTTCATATGCACTTGTCAAAATTCATTAAGTCGCGACACGTATCTTAGATTTTGGATGGTCACGGATACTATATGTGTGCGTACGTGCGCTGTATTGTTGCCCAACAGCCTAGCTATGTCGGCAGCAAACATATAGTTGTAGAGTTCAAATGTTGGCAACGTACCTACTTGCAAAGACTCATGAGCTCCGGCTTGCGATTGATGACGAGGAATATCTAGGATACTTCTACCTATATCCTACTACTACGAAGTAGAAGTAGTGCCTTTTCTAGCAGAGAGAATAAGTATTATCAGAGTTAATTGAAGTTCTTGGTTCTAATAGCAGTCAACACTATGCATAGTGCTATTCTATCTATTCAACTTTGTTCGTGGTAGGTATGCCAAACCTGATTGCCAACTGAATAATCATAATATAGCCAGCCGTCATCTCAGCCGTCATCTCAACTAACCATTTAATCATTTAATATAACCAGCCGTCATCTCAGCCGTCATCATTATGTCATGCAACCTAGTCTGATATGTGTTTTAAGTCACTGCAAAGATCTATCCAAATAAACCCTATCCTATTGCTTTGGTTACAACCTTGGACCAACGAATACACCCTGGCATTATAAGAAATGTTAGATACTTTATAAAACAAAAGAAGTAACAACAATATAGTAAAATACACACATACATATCTTACCATGTATTTGCAATGATCAACAATATTCCACGCTATCCCTTTATTTGGTGCATCATCTTCTCGGTAATATACGATAGGTTTATTGGGATCACATTGTAATTCAATTCCTACATTTTCAAAGCCTAAATCATTCCATAGTTTTTGATTATTGGCTAATACTGGATCGGATGAGTGTACAAGATGCAATATGTTGCATTTTGAAAGTGCTTCTGTACGTAAATGTCTGGCCAATTCAGAATTGCAGAGTTTTGGTCCTCCGAATGTTACAACATCTGGTAATGGACATCTATCTCCACTATTGGAAGCTTGGTAATGAACAGCAGTAAGCAATGAAGTAGCGGCGCCTAAGGAATGGCCAGTGAATACCACAGATGAAGTAGAAGTTTTCTCCATTTCTTTCATTAATGGTTGTGAAAGTTCCTTCCACAGTCCTACTGCAGCTGATTGAAATCCTTCATGAACTAATGCATTGTCGGGTAAATGATTCTGAGATAATCGAGTTGCAGGTACCAAGTTGAACTTTAAATTTGTGCCGAAGTTCTTAGGATTAGCCGATCCTCGACATGCTACTACTAGTTGTTGACGTTCTCTATTATTATCGTCGTTGCTGTTATTGTCTATAACTCTAAATATAGTAGCACCAGACTCTGATTTAGGATCAACCACCTGTATTATTGGTTCTAACTTACATTCATCATAGTATGGTGATTGTTTTATTTTCTCTACTGATAGATAGGATAGAGATGATGCCATTGCAAGACGATGTAATGTTGATTCACTAAAACTACCAAACGCGTCGACTGTAGATATCCAACAAACTATTGCTATAATAAATATTGATATTATGATACTACTCGGTGGTTGCTTCCTCCGTTTTATCATAGTAATAGAACACATCATGTGTTGCAATTGGATAATGAGTTGATATTCTGTGTAGTACTTATGAAGTATCTAAGACGAGCTCTGTGTAGATATCAACAAGTGTACCGGATTTGCAAAATGATGTCACAAGCAACTTATTACAACCAACTAAGATATTCTTCGTCTACACTCAATGGCATTTTGCATATGATATAATTGTACATACAACTACACCACTCATAGCACGCGCCTGAGTAGGACTCACTACATATATACTTACGTAGTGTTCGAGTTTCGATTGGTGATGGTACCTACATATGTGACGGTATCTTGGAGCCGACCTTGCGCAATTGTATTGAATGTTAACTGATCAGAGCCCAGCAATATTGGTCCAGCTGAATAGTAGTTGCGTGCTCATTTAACTCACATACATATAATTTATGAGAATGGACTGGATAGGTATATGCCACAAGTCTGTGCCGCCTCCCTTTAATCCAAGAGATAAGAAGCATCCTTCCGTCTTCCCCTCTTTTCTCTCATTCATGAGTCGCCTCTCTCTCTCTCTCTCTCTCTCTCTCCACACTCAAAAGATTGTAATCATAACAAACGCCGAATACAACAAGGCAGTAGGATACGCAACTAAAAATCTCTGTGCTCTCATGTTACATCCCCGTTCGAATAATCTTGCACTAGCAGTTGTACACCAAACAATAGTCAATACAGCCAATACCATTCCCCAAACACCCAACTTATGCACTCGTAACAAAACATTCATACCAGCTAATAAATTCACAGGTAGTAATGCATATCCCAATATAGAAACAACCGTCCACATACTAACTGCACCATTTGGATTTAATAAATTTAATAATAATG
>Ga0075437_12131_pt1 | contig 12093 bp, 7 predicted proteins | sample MintriMetagenome_FD_74266 | JGI IMG/M metagenome (GOLD analysis project Ga0075437, IMG submission 74266) | Marine eukaryotic communities from Monterey Bay, USA to study complex ecological interactions - Minidiscus trioculatus and... | ecosystem: Environmental > Aquatic > Marine > Unclassified...
TTGTGAAATCGTGAGGAGGATTTGTCCAGGGTAAGTATTAGTCGTTCGGACATTTATATTCTCTAGTGTCACTCAAACTGTCCAAAGTTTCTTACATCCTCACAATTTGTCGCTAGCTCACATACTCAAAATATAGTTACTCCGCGCGGTGACTCAAAGAATCTTGCTACCTAATTAGAATCATCATAGGAGATCATAGGATAGTGATTGCAAAATCTAGTTGGGGAAGAGTGTGAGCATGAGTGACCCTTGGCCTTGAGCATAAGTAACATTGATATGTCTCTCAATATGACTATGACCCCACATGTGATATTGTTCTGGCTATTATTTGCAATACACGATACACAAATTGTTCACAAAGCTTTCCTCTATCTCTCTAATTCTAACACTAACGAGTATGATCAAAGCTATCAACTGAACTGCCTAATCTATTCAGTATGAAAATGAAAGAGTTGGAAGCTCAAGCAAATAAGAAGAATCGTATGATTATGAGTATGAGTATGTCAAACACAATAGTAATAGCATCATCGCCTCGGCCTCGAACTCCCAGTCCAAGAACTACTGCTCAAGCTCAGTCAATTCAAGGCCAAGAAGAGACTTTGAATAGTTCAGAATACACCACACCAACACCGATGCCAATCCGCTCCATGACATTAGCTCAACTATATCATTCTAGTCGACGCTCACGACATGACAGTCCCCAGCATAGCAAGACAACTGATATTGGCTCTGTATCATCCATCGATCCACTGCCGCTCTTTTCATACTCGCGTGCTTGTAATTGTAATGATCAAGAGAAGATATGGAAAGAGATGGAAACAGCCATTAGCAATACCAACGCAGATGAATGGTCTTTCTGTAGCAAGAGTGCCGTGGGCTCGTCGGTGATAAGTAGTGCTTGATAATACTCATCAAAATATAATGAACATATGTACAAATGTTTAAGTTTACACTTGTTGTAGATAAGGATTCAAAGACTACTACTACCCTTCATAGCTTCTCTTCTGATTACTCTCTATATTCAAAGATACACCACCTAAGATATCATCGATAGTGGTAGCTTCGAGATGGGATACATTTGCACCAAACTTGGATTGAATATCTGCCTCAACTCGACTCGATACTGCATTGGCTCCCCATTCATTGAAGCACTTGATAGAATGCTTATACAAAGCATATGCCTCCGATTGATGTCCTAGCTCAAACAAGTATTCTCCTGCCATTTCACTTGCAATAGCCTCCTCGTGTATAAACTTATGTTCTTGGGCAGATTGTATTGAACTAATGTAAAACGGCCCTGCTTCGTCTAGGTTGCCCATTGCATGCAGTTCCATTGCCTCGAGTAGCAGGACTTTGTTTTGCCAATTCCAGCTAGAGTGTTCAGCTAAAGATCTTACTTTTGCTAATGTTGAACGACCTCTTTCAATCAACTTCGTCTTATCTATGTCATCAGACCCACGAAAATATAAAAAGCATGCCAATCCCTCAAAGAATATACCCATACACAGTTTAGGTCTTAGAACCAACTTCGTTTCAATAACTGTCTCGGATATATTCAGCTCATCGAGTGCATTGCTGCTCAACTTACGAAAAAGAAAGGCACGTACCAACTTGTGAATGATACTCGATATGCGAACATTGACATTTAAATCCTTTTTTGCAAACAATTCAGCTTCTGTGGGTATATTGTCAACACGAGCACCAGCATCTATCTGATGCAGGCCTTGCCTTAAAGCAACAGCTTGATAGTATAGTAGTATGGCACCAGGAAGACTATGCGTTGGAAAGAGAGCGGTAAGTATGAGCAAGAAGCACAATAGCATGACGAATATGAGCAAGGACTAAGATCACAACTTACAAGTTCTGCTGCTTTTCAGCTAGCCTCTTTTCTATATAATCTTTGCAAGCCGACTGGATGGTGCACAAGTTTTGGCCAGAGAGATATTCCAGTGTTATAGACAACTGTAGATTCCATATCGAGTATAGGAAGTCACCTAGCTGCTGACCAGCTTTATATCCTGCTTGGTGTGCTTGAGCAGTAGATTGGAGTGGCTCGGCATACCACAAGATTGTCTGGTGGCATAGTAAGATGACCAGTGGCTTGTATTTCGATGATGATGGATTCTTCTCAACCAACTTGAGTGCCAGTCTTCCCAAACGACAGCCTTCTTCAATCTTTCCCGTACTTGCCAGCATCTCCCCATGATATGCAAACGAGAGTGGAGCCGTAGGAGTTATGCCGTTCTTCATTGTCAACTCAATCATCCTACATGCTACAGAGCCAATGAGACCGGGCTTGGTAAAGTGCACAACATGAGCAAGATCAGCATATAGACGATGCAATGTCACTAGCTTCTTGTCGTTTGCTTGTTGCATATTCAATAGAGACTCATCTGATCTATCTTGGAGTAGTTTATTCAAAGCCTCAAATTCAGCCTTTAGTGTCAGGTCACCTTTGGCACGAGGAGGATCTTCTCCTAGCTTGATGAGTATTACAAATATTGACTCCATTGACTCTTTCAAGAGCCAGGCATTTTGAAGACCCTTTGCAGCGATTGATAAACCTGCATGAAGTAGTGAGGAAGAGCAGATTAGAAACAAGTTCACAACCAAACAGTACACGAAAGTTACTTACAATGTACGCTGTCATCAAATGTCTTGGCATGAGCTACCAGCTCCTCAACATGAGAAGTAACTGCATCCCTCTTATTCAAGACACAGGCCGCCTCCGCCGCCGCATCATACAACTCAATACTTAGGTCGTAGTTTGATGCCCATTTATCATCCCCCAGGTATGATATGCCGTGTTCAAACAATGTAAATGCAGCTGCATAGTCAGAGAGGGATGTGGAAAGTCTACCGGCTTTTAAGTTCAGCCCAGAAATTATACTCTTCTGACTTGGGTCATGAACAATATCCGGTCCACCATGATTGATTTGAGTTATGGATGTGAAGAAGAGTTCGATACTTTCAGTCCTACTTCCGTGTAATGTGTGAGTACAAAGTAATAGACCGTAGCGGAGGTGGTTTTCTCGCCGCTTCTCTTTTGATTCCAACTCATATGCTGTATTATGTATCAAAGAGGAGTGATGTAGAATGAGGTATATGTGAGAAGTTGTACACATGTAAAACACCACCGCCTCATATGTTACATACCTGCCTCCTGGATTTTGTCGTGTGTAAAGCGGAATGTTGTACCATCATTCATATTGTCCATGAACCCCCTCCTCCTTGAGTATATCTACCAAGTCAACATTGAGATCTTTCGATAGAATATCTAGCACCTCCTTTTGGATACTAGACCCAAGGCATGACGCTACACCCAAGCCAAACTGTAGACTGGAAGGTAACCTCTTCATCTCATTAGTGAGTAGGGCAATAACTGACGAAGAGATCGGCTCTTGTTCAATTTTATCCATATCCCAAGACCACCTACTTAAACTCAAATCGACATATATGTATCCTCGTCTATACAAAGACCCAAGTAGCTGCCTTAAAAACAAGGGGTTTCCCCTCGTTTTATGATGCAACACATCTGAAAGTGGTAATGTTATCCGTGGACTCAAGTGCAATGTCTCCGAGACGAGGGTATTTACACTCTCGACACTCATATTTCCCAACTCTATACTTTCCATTGATATCATTGAGATTGAACTCAACCAGAAACTGAACGGGCCACTTAAACTATCCTCATCATCTCGATGACAAAAGATGAAGAATACAGATGACCCACCCTTGGCACTGTACAGTAGATACCCAATCAAGTGAAGTGATGCATGGTCTGCAAACTGTAAGTCGTCTATGAAAAGTGATATAGGCCGCTTCGAATGGGAGGAGATGACCCTCAATAGCTCACCGAATAGATACCTCATACTAACCGCGGCGTCTATACAAGTACTGGAAGATTCCAGCAGTTGATGACTAGACGAAGGCATAAGCTTGATAAGGCTGGGTACAACTCCGGCTAGAAGACTTGCTTGGTTACCAAGACGATTCTCTAGTTCCTTCTCAACCAACTCTAAATCATGAGAAGATGCTCCTTCCACAAATGCCTCACATAATGTGTTAAACATATCCCCAATTGTAGCCAATGGCTTGGAGTACATTTCATTCTGTTCAAACTTTGCCAAACAGAAATGACCATTCGATTGATTCGTCAATCGTTTGGTATGTAATGCAAGCATTGATTTACCAGCCCCGGCACCTCCAGAGATGATGACTCCTTTAAATATCTTCTCTTGGATATATTGTTGGTACAACTTGTTCAACTTATCCTCCTCATCTTGTCTTCCGTAAAGCTTATCACATATATCTAATACTGGGATAGAGCCACTAACTTGAAGATTATCAAGGAAACGAGTTGGATCATTCATCATGAGTAATAGATCTTGTCGTAGATCAACAAAGGAAGAGTATGCCTCATCCCCACAATAATCACCCTTACTACAATCGAGTAAGTTCTTGACGAGGGTATATATAGATCGAGGAAGTCCTTTATCTTCTAACTTGGCAATAGAAGTGTATATCTCATCCCCAGTTTGAGACGATAGATGATGGGATCTCTTCTGTGGCCGTTGATCATTCTCAGTTATATCGTTTAGATCAATACCCTGTAGAGATTCAGTCGCTGTATTGGATGATGGTGGCATGTCTTCAAGAAGTGGCTCTTCTGTAGAGAATAGCTCATAAAGAATCAATCCAACTGCAAATAATCGAGACATCATAGACCCAACGGAGGGATCATCATCTGGACTTCTCATTATCCATACCAAGTGTATAGTTTCTTCTTGTACTTTTTCATTCTGTAATTCACTTTCTTCTTGTCTTTGATTCTTCTTCTTTAGATATAGATATATATTCTTGGTTTTGATACAATCAAGGGGTATATCATCTTGATCTTCTTTTTCTTTTGTATGTATGAATAGTTCTATTAACTTGATTGCAATGGGTAATGCTGATTTGATATAGTCAGTACTAGATGATGATGATTCAACATTGTTTTGTGAATTTAATCGTTGTTTAATCCATTGCTGTAATGTCTGCTCGGTTAGCTGTTCAGTCTGTGTTGAATGTTGATCATCTATCTGTATACCCTGTTTAGCAAATTTATCCAACCATTCTTGAAGATTATTCATTCCATTATCCTGTTGCCGTTGCTTGTCGGGATTGTTATACATTACTTCATTGGTACTAATAACTCTTTGTATATTCTGAACATTATCATTTGACTGTTGCTTTGGTAGTACCTTACTATTATTATTGATATGTCTCTTCTTCTGACTGGTGCTCGATGATGGACGGTTAGATGATTTAATAGCAGTTGCAAAATCTTGAAGTTGTTGAGCACTTATAACTGTGGCATTATCTCTCTGCTGCTGCTGCTGTTGTAGTATTAATCGTTCATGTATAAACCTATTATTATCTTGATGATATACAGCCTGCTGTTGCTGTATACCGTGTTGTTGTTGTATAGCATGTTGCTGTACAGCCTGCTGTTGCTGCTGTATACGTTGAGAATTCATAACATCTTGAACATTAAGCTGCTGCTGCTCTTCCTGAAATCCCATTTCTTCCTCGTTAACATTGTTAGAATCAAACTCAAATTCATCAAGTGGACTACTACTGCTACTTTTATTCTGTACCATTTCATTATTGTTTATTATACCATTTGCATGATGCTGTATAGTATCTCTTTCTCCATTCATAGAAGAGGCACCAGAAGTTAAATTATTATCATGAGAAGGGAGTTCTAAACTCTGCTGCTGCTGCGGTGGCGGCCCTACTATAACCATATCTGTCGGTTGTGTCATTTTCTTCTCCTTACTGTTACTCATTTTACTCATTTCATATTCCTTATCATACAATCGATGTAACACTATATCAAATATCTTTTCATATTCTATATTTTTCCATAGTTTATTCGATATTGTTGAGTGTACTTGAGAATTGGCGGCTATACCGGCCACTATAGATGCGTCATGACCAGTAGCAGCAGTACTATTAACATCTTCAACTAAAAACCGTCCATTTAAACTATATACACTTTGTATTATATAAGTAACAACATCCTCTTGTTCCTTTTGTTTATTGGAATTGGATATAAAATTTTGATATTGTGTATTGATTAATATATCTAATTGTTGATTACCAGTGTGGGATGAGTAGGTGTTTATATTATGATCTTTACTGAATAGTACATCCTATATTGATATAATGTTGTTTGTTTGTTGTATAGTGGTGTAGTACACGATGTGGGTATGTGAGAAGACATAAGGCGAGTAGTAATAAACATATATTACATATATCGTACCTAACAAGAATTGCAAAAAAACTTTTACTCTCGTTATCACGTTATCATGTGCACATTACTTACATTGTCATGGGGTAGTATTATATCAGAAGATGACGCCATTAGTCAAGATGGTTTATATCAAGTACTTGCCTCTTTAGAGAGGACACGGGATTGTTCAAGTAAAGTAGCTTATTTTTTAGACAATCTTCTACCAACTCAGACAAATCCTCGAAAGGATACCAGTGAATAGTATCCTCTAACTGAATCAACTATTGTATTGTTGGACTACTACTATTCGAAAGAGCGTTAAAAACTGAGTATGATTGTATGTTGTTGACAGCATCGAGCATATCATCGACGAGAGAAAGTTTGAAGAGTATGTAGATAGAGAGGAAGTACAATCAAAAGTTCAAGATAATAAAATTAGCGATACAACGCTAGTCATTGAATATGAGTAGATGTATTATTAGCTCGCCTTGATGATCTATGTATTGCAGTACATATTTATGCATTTTTAGTATCATCGATTGATACATAATACATGAGGTGCTTCCAATATCCACTTCTTTTGTTCATCAATATCAACAAACCTACGTCGTCATTTGCATTCTCCTCCTCCTCCATCAGTAGATCTTTCTCTCTGACGATGTCGTCATCTACATCTACTTCCAGCAGTAATACCAACAACAATAGTCCAACTATACAATCCCTACAAGGACCAAACGATGCTTTACCATACATTAAACAATTCGATAAAGAACCACAGTGGAGATTCTTATTAAGTGGAGCAGATGTGGTTACTGCTGCAATAATGCAATCAGGTGATAATAATAAAGAAGACGAGCTTGGTGGATCTGCATGTAAGGTATCAATCGATGAGAATACATATGGATTAGGTATGGTATTAGTAGACCCATCCAATAGGGGGAAAGGATATGCAAAAGCTCTTATTAATACATCAATGGGAGTATCAAACGATGATAATAATACAAATACAAAGTATATTCTTGCCAATTGCAATGAAATGGGAGCACCCGTTTATCGAAAACTTGGTTTTAAAGATTGTGGAACTAATTCATTCTTGAGTTGTTCGGTATCTGACATTATGAATACAATATCAGTTGATAATATAAATGACGATGATAAGGTTAGAACAGTATCCGATGGGAAGTATACAAATGAACAACTTTCATTACTAACTACACTAGATGCCAGGGCTACTGGTCTTAAAAGAAAAGAAAGGATTGAACTTCTAGCTAAAGGAGATTATGCAAAGCAATTCGGATCCTGTACTACACTTGCATTTATTGGTAGTGATACAGTTGGTGTAGCACGTCAGGATTGTACCAATGGCCCTATATGGATTGGACCAATTATTGGAGATGAAAAGAAGGTTATACCATTACTAAAAGCCTTGATTGAGAAACACTTTGCAAATAATCAAGACAATAATAAAGCAGAGGCGGAGTATGACAAATTAAAATGTATGATGCTGATCGTAGATCATCCAAATCTAGTTGAAACATTATTATCAAGCATTAAAGGAATGCAGAATGATTGGGTTAATTCATCCATGTCACAAGATCGAGAATCTGTTTATAAGAATGGAGACGGCTCGTATCTATCGATGCTTCATCCCACTCTTGGCTATAATTTTTTGGCAGAATGTGAAAGTCGATGGAAAGTGTGATATATGGAAGGAATATATGTATAGTGTGTATTAAAAACTGATTAAACTTCTGTTTCAATGGCTCAAAAAACTAAAGATATCTATTTAAGAAGCAGGGCTCTTTTAATGTATTAGGTAAAAGTAAAGGTAAGACAAACTACTCTCTGGACTACTCCTTCTCTCCTCAAAACCGCTCTCATGCAAAAGGAAGAGCATCGTATGATGTAGGTGGCAACCTGTTGGCAACCAATGAGTACTAGCAATATCTCGTAAAGAGTGGAGAAGAGAGAGCAAGTGAGCACGAATTGGTGTGAACAGGATACCAAAGGTAAGGTACACTAAAAGGATATTTCCTATTGTATGAAAACTATAAGCAAAAGTGTTTTGAGTTGTTTGCCGTTCAGGTATTAGCGGCTTTAATATGGTGAAAATATATATACTCCTCCTCCGACGACTTATGTTTATGAAATGTGCTATACAGTGTCATAAACTGAGGATGAGAACATTTGGCTAAGGATAGAGGGATACATATAAGTTGTATACTATCGAGGGCAAATCTCAGGTGCTGAACTGCAACTAAACTGTAATATGAAACGTCATTGCTGCTGCTGTTATCCAACAATAATAATACCACCAACCAACTCAAAAGCATTTAAAACATATCTTCAAACAATATTAACAACCATAATATCAATCATTGGTTTAATATGTTTATTTAGTAGTATATTTAATTGTAATTTTATATCAGTTAATTATGACTATCAACGTGCTGCTGAAGTTACTATTAGTGAAGGAGTTACAAATAGCGAAGGTGATATAATAGATGGATATATAGGCGATGGATATTTAACTTCGATATCATTGGGTATATTCTGCTCCCCCTCCAGTAACCAAGAGAGTGATGATGCAATGCAAACACTCTCCAAAGCATTTGCAATCATATCACTAATATTCTCAATACTAACTACATTACTCTGCATACTAATATCTATACCCTACCCAAAACTACAAACCAATATAACAATCATACCAACAAATAATAAAAAAATATGGGATATAATAAGCTACACATCAATAATCACCTTTATAACACAACTACCTATATTGTTACTATTAGAATCACCTAGTATTTGTAAAGAAGTTATCAATGGTGGAGTTTGGGGTACAAGATATACAAATTGTACATTAGGTAATGGATCATCAACATTATTTATTAGTATGGTATCTTATATTAGTTTGACTATATATACACAATTTGTGGATTGTCCATGTTGGACGGAGGAATATGAATTATGGAAGTTACAAACTAGTAGTAAGATTAGAAAAGAAGAGGAGGAGGACCAAAAGAGTAGTCAGAATGATGTAGAAATGGGAAATAGGAGTATGGATAGGGATAGAATTGAGAATGCCAGGTAAGTTTGTATGTTTATGTTGGTTTTTATGTAGAAGACAGGAGGGCTCGTCTGGGAAAGAATGATCAAATCTTATGCTCACCGTGCTCTCTGTCTCTCCCAATCCCCACAATACAGAGTCACATACAGTATTAACGACGAAGAGACCGGTGTAGTAGGGTCACAACTATCTAAACAAGCTAATGAAGAACAATCTATAATGATATCCCAACAGCAGCAATTACAAGCTGTATCATTAAGAGCAACTAGATCACATATTGAAAAAGAGAAGGAAACACTACTATCCAACAAACCATCAACAACTTCCAACAATAATGTTAATGACTTTAAGGCAATATCACAATGTTTACGTGAAGAACGTCTCTCCCAACAAATGAAGGAATTACATAATACGAAACAGTTTGAACCAATGTTAGGGTTGATTGTTCGACAAAAGTCTACAATTACAGTCAATGGCAATGGTGATGAAGAGGAGGAGGTGCCACCATTTGAATATATCAATATTAATGATTCATTTACAGTAAATCAAGATAGGGAAGGAGAAGGTGACAAGTCTATATTATCAGGTGGAGTAGTAGATTTGGTTAGTAATCAATCGATCATGTCTGCTGTACAATCTTCTGTGGTAAAGAAGAGGCAGAGTGAACATAGGTCTATTCTATCGGTTGCTTATGGTGGGAAGAACGAAGTAACTTCTTCTGCAGTAACACCGACCAAATTAGATAGATATACAAGTATTGATCAATTAGATTGTGTCTCACCATTGAGGAATGGTTCACCTGGGGGTGATGATCGTCACGTCAGAGGAGCTGTATCATCTACCGCTGCGACCGCCGCCAAGGCTAAGGCTAAGGCCAATGTCAAGGCTGTGAATAAGTTCAATAATGATAACTGGCGTGAAACTGTTGATCTTAAATCGGGGAATATATACTATTATAATAAAGAAACTAGGGAAGTATCATGGACGAAACCCAGTGAGAAGACAGAGAAGGTCATTGTTACTGCCATAAAGAAGAAACAACAACAGCAGCTCCCCAAGTCTGTCGTACAACAGCCTTCTCCACCTATATCGTTGGTACGAACAATGTCATGCCCGACAACAGAAGCAAAGAATAATACAAAGGCAACTAATAATACTTATCCTGCGGTCATTACTCCTCCTCGAAAACACCGCACTACTGCCAACCTAGAGGAAGAGGGTACGACAATGTCACCCATTACCATGTTTACGGGTCTTGAAGAAAGTGTTGCCTACCCTCCGTTTGTTCCCTTAGTCAAGGAACAATCACCAGACGATCTAATGTTTGGTAATAATAAAGATGTCGTTCATCAAGAGGATCCATTTGACAGTATCATCAAGGACGGTGCAGAAAGAAGGAGGGATATAGAAGAGGAAGATGCCGCAGCAGCGGAGGTTGCATCAATGTTTAGCAAAGATCTCATTGCCGACCAAATTCAAGATGTTAATGAACCAGCTACCTTGATTGGCGAGCGGCCTCAGCAAACAGTTCATGAACTGAACGCCACTCGGCAACCATCTCCTGCTCCTCCTGTTCGATATGAAGACGCGGTCAATAACCTCGGCCCACTAGGCCAATCCATCCAACAAGCAGTTGGCGAAGTCATCTTGTCTGTTGAGGATGCACTACGACCACCACCTCCCGCTCCTCCGCTGCCACTTTCCCCAAAGAGGGATAAACAACACGATAATGAATCCGCCAGTGTTTCATCCAACAGTATATCAAGTAGTGTAAGACGAATGATGAAGAGTAGTCCATTCCGACGAAAGTCCAACAAGGTTGACATCCAACCTATTCCTCCCTCAACAACAACCAATGTTTCTAAAACTCCAGCAGTAGTCAGCCCTGATAAGAATGACGATCCTGATATGGAAATGTATCCATCTGAAAGTTCGTTATCCACATTATCACTACCCGATGATACTGATTATCACAGCTCTGACTATGATGACTATCAGCACTCCTCAAACAAGCCACCACGACATCCCTTAAGTAGCACCAACAATAACAAAGACTACTCCTCAAGCTCTGATACCGAGCTATCGGCAGTTATTGCCGGTGTGAACAAGAAGCTACATGGAAAGATCACTCCATTAAACAAACGACAACGTCGTCGGAAGAAGAAGTCATCTCGTGGTGGTGGTTCTCGCTCATCCGATATCTCTTCTGTCGGTTCATACTTGTCAGACGGGTCATTATTAGATGAGGTGATCCATGAAGAATCTGACGAGCAACCGGCACCATATTCCAACTATCTATCAGACGATGCACCGCCCGCCGTGATTGACGCATCACCCACTCCTCGAAGAAGGAAGAAGAAGTCGCCATCCAAGAGTAAAGAACGGAATCGTAGTAGAAGCAGTAGTAGTAAGAAGAAGAAACATGCGGGTGTTGATCCTCCAGATGATGATGAACCCTTATTATCAGGATATGAATCTAATCATCATTCCGGAGCTGAGGAGAGTATCTCTTCTCGTGCAGCAAGGGCTCGACGGAACCGTATCTTGTCCAAACAAGGAGAACATGAACACCCAACACAGAAAGATGATGGTGTTGGTGATCCAGTTATTGCATCGTTACCTACAATATCAGTGCCTACCAAACGAAGTAAACCTGAAGTAGTAGATCGAGGTATGAACAATCGACCTCCTCCATCAGTGGTAATTGTTACAGATGGAGATGGTAAAGGAGGTAACAAAA
>Ga0075437_11987_pt1 | contig 12085 bp, 8 predicted proteins | sample MintriMetagenome_FD_74266 | JGI IMG/M metagenome (GOLD analysis project Ga0075437, IMG submission 74266) | Marine eukaryotic communities from Monterey Bay, USA to study complex ecological interactions - Minidiscus trioculatus and... | ecosystem: Environmental > Aquatic > Marine > Unclassified...
AAACCTTTCTAATTATTAATATTGAATGAGCATCGGCCGACCTAGGATGGCCTATGATCATGGTTGATACTTTTGTGAGTGGAGGATACTATTTACCTTGAAAATTCATTTTCATTTGCATTTTTTTAAGCTCATAACCTGAGATGTAAACTCATTTCAAGTATTGGTATCCAATTGTTGTGGCTGGCGATGGCGGAGAGGCTTAGATACAATGCAATGATGATATTGGCAATGTGATGATATCGCCGCCCCTGAGGTTGACGAGCGCTATTCTGAAGGAGCACCGGTGCCACTTTATTCCCAAACGGTATGATGATATCGGTATATATATGATGTCATGCCATGATATCGACGGCAATATGATGTCATGCCATGATAACATATGCGATGTCATGCCATGATATCATATCACTCGGCGATAAAATCTTAATGTCATATAGTTGTGGTTATATTCTCATTTGGGGTACGCATCAGAGAATAAGTAATAGATAATTCAACAATCAACCGAGTGTAATGTGGTTATGTTACTTTTTGGTGAGTGGTATTTATTATTGTATGTATATATTGTTCTTCAAGTACTATTGCATATTCTAACGCACACTATTATTATTTCCAGAAGTGTTTGTCACCGTCACAAATGTTATTGCAAGATATCGTACAAATAATATGCAGATCGATTATAGTAGTAATTAAATATTATATGGATTGTATAATAAAATACATGCCTTATGTCAATATCGTGAATGGAGTGCTTACATCAATAGATCAGCTTTTAGAATTGATGATACGAACATCTATGCATCAAATACACAACAAATTGGAACATAAATATGCCAGGCATTACGAAATACCCATGAAAGAAGCAATAATAATGTATGTAACAACATATGTTGGCAGCAATACAGAGTATTAGTATACTTCGGCCAGATAGTATTATAGTACATTGGATATAAATTAATTCGGTAGTATTTGTTGTGGATTAGATGACATGATGCTTATTGATGTTACAAAGAGAGCGTGCAGGTAAATTGATTAAAAATGCAACAAGATATTAATGTAATTAACAACTAATAACAAGTTATACAACAATAACAATAGTTTATACGAATACTGAAAGAGGACATAGATTACCTATGATTTTAGCTGATCCTTTTTCTTATTATCTCCCTACTTCCAATAAGCTCCAATATATCTTCCAATCTGCCAATCTACATCCAATCGGTATCCCCCAAGAGCCGATCGTTGAATTGGTGGCATTTGACCGTTATTTGGAACTGGTTAGGTTTTTGATGCCGTTTTCTGACCGTTTATTGGAGGTGCCATTTTTGATCATCATAGATTAAAAATCATATGAAAATAGTCTGTGAAAACTGCTGCCGATAGGCCTTGAAGTGGAAATAAATATCACACGGCTATCGGAGCAGGATAAGGAGTTGTTAAATAATGGGGGTGTTGCAGACATAAGGAAAAGAATGGTTGCAGTGTTGGTGAGCATATCGATGAATCCATTCATTATCGATGAATGGTTTATATCAAGATACAAGGATATTGGAATTGTAGTAGTATCAAAAGCAGCAGATGTAGAGACAATAACATTAAGTGATGTGAGATTGGCAATGGAAGAACAAATGGTGGAAGATAAATTGCCATTTGTAGTTTATTGTTTTTGCTCGGATAGGCCCGGGTTCAGATATAATCATTTACCACGAGAGATGAGCAGAGGGAGAGAGGGGGATACTATGATTTGTCCTTATTATAACATTCACGATGGCGTTTATGAAGATTATGAAGAATTTGATTCAGATGAGGAGACAGCTGGTTATCACACTGAAGATGGCACAATAAAGAACCCATACCGGGTGACAATTAAGGGAGTTCACTATGGACCTCCAGAATCTAAAGCAAAGACATTTGAACAAGCTCGTGGTGCGCATTGAAGGAGCCATTGGTGACATCACACGGAATAAAGCCTAATATAGATGTAGTCACAATTATTGGAATTAATTAGTATCTAAACCTATAACTATTGGAGTTTCAATATGCTCTCAACATAGTCCTGTGTGTAATCCACAATAGGTGCTCCCTTTGATTCCTTTCCATCTTGTACAAGTAGAACATCCCAATCCATATATACCAGTGTGAACATGTTGCCAACATCTTCATTTTGGAGTGGCAACATCAATGCCCCTTCACCCTCAATGCTATCTAATTGATCCTTCTTGATTATTGAGATATTTTGCGAATTATCATCATTTGTTACCATTTCAAAAGAACAATAGTGCAGCCCCATGTGCTGACGGTGGTCACTGGGATTAATTTTCACTGTAATATAACCAATTACATCTGTTCCTTCAGAATAGCAGTAAATGTAAAACTCACTCTCATTAGTTGAAGACTGCACACAGCTGATTGGCTTGCCTTGTGTAAACAGGAGTTTTATTTCATTTGATGAACCATACCTGTGGGTATGAATAAACCAATCCCTTTTGGAGTCTTCATCACCGTATGAATTCTGAATCCAATCCAAACCTAGTAGTTTGTACATGTATTCCATCCGTGTCTTGAGATATGTCTCTGTTCTTCTGTATGATACAAGGACAGCCTTTGGTCTGTCTATCTGTCTCTCATTGCGCCCCTCCCTATGTATAGTGAGTGTATATAAAAGTGTATAAGATTGTGTGTGGACTCATAAAACCAATGCAGCTTCACATACAACTCACCAAATCAAGGGAAGTGGTCCAAGCGTTTCAACCTGATCTGCAATAGTAGCTAGGAAGCTCAACCAGTTCCCTTTATACCAGCAATAAAAATAATTTGTTGGAATTTGCTCCTCTGCAGCATCTAATCCAGATCGATCACATTCTTGTCCGTCTCGACACATTTTGAGATAAATTTCTTTAATTATCTCATCCTTTACAAAGTCCTTGCACTTCTTTTGATCTGATTCTGTCAAGAATGTAAGGAGTTCTCCATTGCGAGGTTTCCTAATCTTATTAATGATGGTTGATTTCTTGGTGTGTTCATTCCATTTAGCATTATCAACCCCGAGTTTCTTTGCTATTGATACCAATACTGAAGTTTCAACTTTTTCCAAAAATCTCTCTCCTTTTGGTACCTTGTGCTTCTTGTCTGACAAGACACCATATACCTTATTGAGATAATGAGCAGAAGCCATGAACAACCTCATGGAGTTGTCAATTGTCACCTTGGAAACACTCTTCTTGCTCATGAGAAGAGACACTAGTCTTTGAAATGCATTTAGCATGCACATTATGTGCATGTTCACCTCCTTATCTTTAGGGCTTGAACCCAATGGATGTTGAGAGAGGTATGATCCGAACAGATATGACATTAGTCTCATGAAAGCCAAGCTATTCTCGGCAACCCATGCTGCCTTGGGAAGATCCTTCACTTTGCAGTAGCTCAGCCCTAGTTTTGATATTTCTGACAATATCGTATTTGCGTACTTGTTGAAGTTCTCTCCTTTCTTCTTCTTATTTAAGATCCTCATAAGAATGCCCAATACATCTGGGATCATGCCATGACACAAGCCGTGCATTGGTAAGTTAGGAAATAGGAAACCAAAACATTCAAAGAGTTCCCAGATGTCTTGCTCAACAGAATCAGGATTATACCGAGATTCCTCTTTGTCTGTTTCAGCATGTTCATAAAGACTATCCACTAGCACCCCACTAATGTTGCATGTCTTCAAGTACTCCTTAAAATTATCACTTGTCCATTGACCAAGTACAACCCCTGTATATGCAACTTTCAACAATGTTGTTGCCAAATCACTTGTCAGTTTTATTGGACATAGATACTTCAGTCCAATTGCTCTGCATGGTGGCAACTCAGTAATGAAGTGTTCCTTGTTTGGATAACTTGCAAGATCGACATATGTTGATGGGTAAGCATCAGAGGTCTTATTATTATAGTGAATTTTGTTGTCATCCCTCGGATTTCCATCTTTACTTGCACCGTCAAAGAACACGAAGTTGCAGCATCCCCCATCTTCACAGGGTGAGACAGGATTGTCTTCAGTAGCCTCCATTAATCTGATGTAGCACTTGGGACAGGATGGAAATTTTGTTTGGTCAGGAGCTGTTGCCCAACCATTAACCAATCCATTCAAGCCTTCTTTCCTTTGTCCAGTGATGGATTGTCTCTGGACGGTCAGCATTCCATGCAATCATCCCAAAAGCAACTCGTTGGAATTTGTCATTACTTCCATCGTAGCATTCGAAACCATTCATTGCTTTTAAAACTTCTTCCATAAAATGCTTAATAATGGGAGCATGGTCGAGATCACTTCTCCCCATAGCTAACACATAGGTGTATAGACTGGAGCTCATATCATCCTCTGGGGGGCAAACAGTGACAGTTAGAATCCACACACTGTTTTCCTTCTGCTTGGTGAAGCATCGGAGGAAGGAATCACTCCAGGGGAGTAAGTAGCCAATTTTTGTTCTATTAATCTCGTCGGTCTCTTTGTTATCTTGATGACGGCTGACCACATCTTTGATTAGCTTTTCCATGGCTATTGTCCCATTGAGCCCTTCCTCGTTCCTCTCTTTTGTTGCTCCATTGTATGCAAAGTTAAATTTTGCCCCATGACCTAGACTGTGTCGAATTGTCTCTATCAATCCAACAGTGGCATGACCGTGTTGCAGTTTCACTTGTGGATGGGGCATGTTCGCAACAATGGAGTTCTTCCCTTTGAATATCTTCCTGTTCATCACATTCTTATCTGTAGGAAATTCTGTATCTGTGCTAAGATTTTGAGGCTGCTTTACCTTGTCAATTCTCTCTTGTGCCTCACAATATTCATTCCTCTTACTCTCAGGTAATGTGTACAATAACTTTAACATATAGAACATAGCTTCAGCTTCGTCATTGTTGGCAATTTTATCAATCCTTTCTCGATCACCAACATTTGATAGACCAACATTTCTTCGCCATCCGCCGTTTTTACCATGGGCGTGTTCTGAGTAAAAGTAGGCTTGATTTTGGTTTATCCTTGGCGGCTTACTCTTGTCACCTTTGATATACTTTGTTTCATATCCTTCATTAAATATTTCAAATCGATCCAAATTGTATATTGATCCATTGTCATAATTGCACTGTCCATTTGAGTCACCACTCACAGTTGAATCATCTTCTTCTTCACCATCTGTCCTTTCGTTAAGATGAGATATATCATTTTCCAATCCCTCCATATTGATTACTTCCTTTAATTGATTTGTTTCTTGGGCCTCTAAAAGTGCATTGGCTGTTTGTTGAATAAGTTTCTCATGTTCCGACAATTGGATTTCATTTTCTTCTTCTTCATCATCTGATGAATAATAACAATCCTCCTCATTGTTGTCATCATACCCCTCATTGTTGTCATCATCATATTGCTCATTATTTGTTGAGAAATCAACTTCCATGCAATCAGGTGTTTCTGGTTCATTCAATTTGGGTCGTTTGTTAATAGTAGGTTCATGAACATATTTATAATGCCTTTGCATCCTAGATTTTGCTGAGCGGTTTTGCGAAGTGCAATATTCGTCAATGGTGCTTTTATTGCAGTAGTGACATTGTTGTATATAATTGTCGCACTTAGGGCATTTAGCTCTACCAAAAGGTTGGTCGGTTACACTAGGATTGAATACATTATGCCAAAACTCGGTGCACCTAGCGTCATTGTCATCATCATCGTTTTTTGTTGAATGAAAACCACAAGCATATGGGCAGCTAAAGGCCACTTGAACCTCACTGTTGTTCATAATATAATTATATAATAATAATGATTTGTTAGAATTTGTTGAAGTGATCTTATATAATATGTTATTGCAAGTATATACTCTATTATAGAAGCACACGCCGAAAGGCACCAATGACATCCCAAGATACCCTAAAATATAGGATACCCCCAAGAGAATTTCGCTCTTTTCTACTAGTTCCTACGTGGCTCCTAGTTGAGGACGCAATTCATTTTTCAACAAAGTTGAGGGTGCACCGACGATCAACGACCTCATAATATTTCTACAAGAGCAGCAACAACAACTATCGCCTCGCCTCATATATAATATAGTATTAAATAATAACACAACACCAATCATCATGTCGAGTGACTCCGGCCAAATAAGCTATACTATCAACAATGGTCGTCTCATTCACTGGAGGGGGATTGGCAAAAAATAGTTGATCTTCACCGGCAGCCTGCATTGTGAACAGATAAGGGTTTCAATTCCTCTTGTAGTTTATTGTGGTAGCCTCGCACGTATTCGTCTTATCAATTACGAGTATATTATAATATCCTAACTACCCGGTGCTGTTAGTATTAATATGAAGAGTCTACCTGATGTCAAACAAATAAATTAATTTAATCAACTGTCATTTTTTCCAGCGATACGTTTCATCGCCACGACCTTACCTGTCAGATTCGTGTCCGATTGGGTAGATCTTGGATAGAATTTGACCACCTCACACTATGGTACTCATTCCACTTTATCTAATTCAATCTATCTCTCTTCTCTCAATTATTCCTCATCGTAACTATAACTCTCGGTGATATCGTATACTCATAAAATAAATATTATCTACATACGATGCTCTTCACGACATGCATACTAGCCATTGGATTGGCCACGGATTCTTCATTTGCATTTGCTCCAAGCAGTCAAAATTTCCAAAGAACAACGACTCTCTCATCTGCAGCAACTTCAGAAAGTAGTACCAATGAGGAAGATCGTCGATCCTTTGTTACAAAATCAGCAACAACAACTGCAGGTGTCGCCCTATCAACATTGGCAGGAACAACCTCAGCACCATTACCAGCGGAAGCGGCTACAAAGTCGAAACAATGGAAACAAGTTAAGGTACCATTCGATGATACCGTGTATGATATTGATTTTGATACACCCACACATGGATATGTAGTTGGTGCTCGGGGATCATTTGCGGAAACGAATGATGGTGGAGCGACGTGGGAACCACGATCATTCTCTAACTTAGATGCCGAGGAGGAGGTTACATACCGTTTCCAAGTTGTAAGCTTTCAGGATAAGGAAGGCTGGGTATTAGGTAAACCGACATTATTATTACATACCAAGGATGGTGGAAATAGCTGGGAGCGTATCCCATTATCACCTAAGCTACCCGGTGAACCGACGGGTATTCTAGCCAAGGGGCCAAATCAGGCTGAAATGATTACAAGTAGCGGTGCCGTGTACACTACTGAAAATGCTGGTAGGAATTGGAAGGCACAAGTACAGGAAACGATTGATGCTACATTAAATCGTGTGTCATCGTCAGGCGTTAGTGGAGCATCATTCTTCACTGGAAGTATTGTCAACGAACAACGCGACTCTCAGGGTTCATACCTTGCAGTTTCTTCGCGTGGTAACTTCTTCTTAACTTGGCAGCCAGGACAAGACTTTTGGATTCCACATAACCGAGGAACCCCCCGTCGTATTCAGAACATGGGATTTGTGCGTGGTGATATTAAGAATGGAGTTTGGATGACATTGAATGGTGGTAAGCTATTAACATCTGAACCTGGTGTAGATTTGAACAGTGAAGAATTCCCTTTCGTTGAGGCCAATATTAAGACGGGAGGGTATGGTATCACTGATGTCGCATGGCGTAGTGATGACGAAGTTTGGGCAGTTGGTGGAAGTAATACCATGTATGTATCAAAAGATAATGGAAAGAACTTCATCTTTGACAAGAGTGCTAATGATATTCCTGGTAATTTGTACAATGTCAAGTTCTTCCCAGAGTTTGGAAGTGATATGGGTTGGGCATTGGGAAGCAACGGCTTGTTGTTGAAGTTTGTTGGGGCATAAAAACACAAACAAAGGCAAGTAATTCTAGCAACTTCACCTTAACACTGATTTAAACATTATTAATAAAATATAGACTATATGTCAGCCAGAACAAATAACAAAACAAACCACAACAGTTTAACTACTCAATCCTCTAATCTCTGCGTCACTAGAGATGAGGATTCTTCTTCTTCTTCTTTTTGCTCAGCAACTTGCGTCTCTAATCTTTTCACTGCCTCAGCTACAGAATTGCTTCTTCCCCTGTCTGTTGTTTTCATCAGAGGAGACTCGTCATCATCAACCAGAACGTTTATCCCCACAGAAGAGGTTTCAGCTTCAGGACTTTTCAACAGCTCCATTACCTTGGACAACTCGTTGTTGATAGTTTGAGTTACAGCCTCTTGCTCACTCTTCTCTCTCATGGTAAAAACAGTGTCGCTTCGAACAATCGGCTCTCCAATACTATCAACATCATCAGGATGTGAGTGAGAAGAATCACTGGCCACATCACTTGGAGGAGGGGGCATTTCCAATAAATTAGTATCCTTATTCCTCAACATATCCATGGTAAATAAATGCGCACCGTATCCCGATGCGGCATTTTCGTGTTGCAATAAAGATGAATCAACTGACAAGTTAGAGTGATCGCCCGTTGTATCATACAAAGGGGTAGCAGCTTCAACAGAATGAGACCCATCATCTAAACCTGCATAACCGGAAGCCGAAGCTATGTTGTAACTATCTAATGTTGTATCTAACAAAAGTTCAGAAGGATTCATATCCGGAGTCTCAAGTTGTGGTGCCTTTACCCCCACATCACTGACCCCAGTGGATGAGTCGTCGAAGGAGATGTCAGGAAAGTTGATCTGTGGAACAGCCTTGTGGCTAACAGCAGCAGGAGAAGCAATTTCACAAGTCAAGGGACTAAGGGATCGAGCTGGATTTTCAACGGCCTCGTCGTCATCAAATTCGGCATAATCAAACTTCTTCTTGCTCTTGAAATGATTAGCAAAGGCGTAAGGACTTGGCGTTTGAGCGGCAGTAGGATCGAGACTTCGTGGACTATCACCTCCCCTCTTGTAAGTGCTGCCACTACCACCAGATCCACGACGGTGCTTCCATAATAGACCAGCCGCAGCAGTAGAAGCAACGACGACAATCGAAGCTACACTAATGAGGGTAGGTGTCAGCCATTCAGAAGAGTCGTTAGTGGTGGGAGACGACCCCGGGGCTTCTCCTTCGATTGGGGAAGTGGCACCACCATCTGCACTCAGAGTCTCCTCCTTGATCACAGTCACATCATAATCGGCAGGCTCGTTTACAATCGGACTGCCAGTATTCTTGTAGATTTCAATGAACTTTGCTTTCTCTTCTCCAATGAAGGAATAGATCGTCGCTTGGTCGAGGACGGCAGCTGCATCTTCTGGTTCAATGTTGGACACTTCTGGGTCATCAAATTTGGCATCAACACGAAAGGTACTTTCACGAATAACCCCGCCAGTGGCAGTATTATTCTGCACAACAAGAGGATCCTCCTCTACTATGGAGATACTCGTGGGAGCAATTGATAACACTGATGCATAGACACGTGTCAAATGTTCAGCAATGGCCGGACCTTCTTTGTCTAGGAATGATTGATTAGCATCAACAACATTCTCTTGAAGATATCTGTCCTGCTTCTCGTGACTGGCTCGTAAGTGACGACGATTACGCCATTCAGTTACCTCTTCGATAGCCGTAATAGACATACTAAATGAAGATGATATCACCGAAGTGCTCGAGTTGGACGTTTCCTCAACAACAACAGGGCCTTCGTCAACAATCCAGTCGGGTTCTAAAATGAAAACAATTTATGTTAGACATAACTTCTTGTAAAACATAACAGGAAATTTGAGCCAAACAGCTAGCAACTCACCACTCTCAATGGGGGTTAATTCACCAACTTCGTCTTTAAGGGGACGTGCAGATGCAGGTATCGGAATGACCGGTGCTAAGCTGGAGGGAGATGTAGTTGGCTTTGCAGTGACTACGTCCAATATATCATTCACTACTGATTCTTCTTCTTCAGTAGACGTCGACGATGTGGTGGCATTTCTACTCAGTAGAAATTCCAATTTCATCACTGGACCTTTACCACTTGTATGTTCCTTCGATGCATAAATAACACCATCACTTGAATTAGTAACAATACGCAATGACATGGTATTATCATCCATACAACATAATGTCTTGAGTACTTCAAGTTTGATATCGGCAGTTACATTACCACCTGAAAGAACAGATCCAAATTCAGTAATACTTGGAGAATCTTCAGTGGGTAACAAATCTTGTGCATCTAGACCATCCTTGCCACCACGGATGATATCATCCCATGTAGTTGATTCTTCGGACCAGTTGGATGAATCATTTGGGAGGATATATCCACCGAATGATGTGGACGATATGGCATGTAACGTTAGATCTGCACTTGACAATTCCATGTCAGTGGCCTGTTGAAGTTTTGTGTGGAGTAGGAAATGAGGAGAGGGAGATGTGAGATATAAAGAAGCAAGCAAGAGAGGAGAAAACAACACTGCTGTACTTACCTCCATCTCTTCCATAGTACTTAGAACATCATTATATATACCCTGCATGCCAAATTTCAATAGTATAACCTTCGTAGGCATTCCATCTTCAGTAGCATCAATTTTCAATTTATCCTTGTTACCCAATACATCCGACGATCGCCACTTCTCAATGAAGGTATCATCAGTTGGCGATAGTGTGTAGATTAGTTTAACAGCCGTTGTGACATTTGATGAAGAGGAGGAGAAGGTGGAGTTATTCAAGAAGGTTGAGCTCGTGGTGGGAGAAGTAGCAGTGGTGTTATCACCAGTGCTGCCACCGTCAAGAGAGAGCTCTTCGACTACATTTCCTTCAAAGTCATGAATCTCTTCACTAACTCCCTCTTCCTCCTCGTCGTCAACAACAATAACAATAGCATCTTGTTCGGCAACAACCTCCTCGGTAGTAATAGTAGTATTGTCGGATGACATTGTCGACTCATCAACATCATCAACAATTACAACCTCTTGAACTTCCTTAATCAATTCAGCGAATATCGTAGGTGATGTAGATGGAACATTCGTCGGAGATGATGTTGGTAATGTAAATTGTGGATTTTTGGATATCCATAATTCACAATCCTAAATGTTATAAGTTAGATGATATTAGAGAATAGTAGAGATGAATGAGCAGATGGAAACAGAGACATACACACACACAGAGATAGTATATAGGTCACACAATCAATCAAATTAACGAAGACTACAACAACCTCACCTTTGTCAATTTCATACCATTCAACAATCTATCTAAACATTTATGATCTATTACAGTTCCGTGTAATTTATGTTGTGTTATCGGAGTTGGCGAATCGGTGGGTTCATTCGACCCTTCTAATGTTGACGATGATGCAATTCCTATTCAATATTATTATTATGGCACGATCAGTAGAATTGGAGGAGAAAGAGATAGAGGTTTGGGTTGTTACTAAGTAAGATCTTCTACAACACACACACACACACATCGGAGATGGAGTGATATTAATAACTTACCAAAATAAGAAGCTGCAGATGATTCGTCGTCAACAGGGCTAACAGTTGGTGCACTTGTTTTCTCAGCCTTCGCCAACTTTGGTGGTTTTGGTTGATCATCATTGTCACCACCGCCCCCGTAAGTATGATATTGAGATGACAATGCAATACCAACCTTATCTGGTGCCGACAACGATGTATCATCGTGACGACCATATGTAGAATATAACTCTTCCGACTGCATTGGGTGGAAATTAATATCAAATGTATTAACTTCTTTATTAGTTGATAATGATTGTCCTTCATTCGATGTTTCATATGCCATTGCAATACCACCACTACTCCCAAAGAGGGTAAAGGCTGCAGCAGTAGCTGCTGCTAATACAGTAGTCGATATATAGCGTGATGACATTATTTATGAGTGTAGTATAACTTTGTGTAATGTACTTATCTATCCTTTGCTTATCAGGAGCAACACAACAACACTATGATTAGTTGAAATAAATGCAATGTATTTTAAATGCATTCACGAGAAACAATCATGCCTTTTAAAAGTTTAGAAAGAAAGATGCTAAAATATTTTAGCGATAAAATGTAATATTTATTATGACAATTGTACCATGACTCATCGCCAAATCAATCTTGTAACACAGCTTTCTTTCATGCTTTCTTGTTGTGTTTTTGAAAGTAAAACCAGAC
>Ga0075437_10119_pt1 | contig 12084 bp, 9 predicted proteins | sample MintriMetagenome_FD_74266 | JGI IMG/M metagenome (GOLD analysis project Ga0075437, IMG submission 74266) | Marine eukaryotic communities from Monterey Bay, USA to study complex ecological interactions - Minidiscus trioculatus and... | ecosystem: Environmental > Aquatic > Marine > Unclassified...
GGAAGCAGTATTGGGTAGAAAGTGCTGCCAAGAAAGGACTGTATAATGGAGAGAAGGGTATTATGTTCTTCAACAGTGTATGAAATGTATGTCCAAAGTGTATGATCTCTGTTTGTTGTAAAGGAGGTAATCGTCTGAACTAGTATCTCAGGATACCTCTCATCCGACTGTGATGCTTTGAGCTAGTATCATTGGTAGATGATTGTAATAAGAACTAATCTTAATTGTAAAGCCATTTAGTATTGATCAATTGTATGTTTAATAGAATATGTAGTCTAAGTCTAATGTGTTTGTTGTCTGTGTTTGTTGTCTGCGATACAGAGATAGGGATATACTTTTAGACAAAGATAAAGTTAGTAATGATCACTTGCATGTACTACATTGTGTAAGTAGGTAGACAAGTTGATATCGACAATAAGATACGTCTCTATATTTATAGATCTATATGAATATCAATCAAGAAGGATTCGAATGTATGTTCATATCAAGGAAGAATCCTCTACATCGACATAGGACTATGAGGTATCCTCCCTCTCATATCGATCACATGCTAACCCTCTTTCTCTTCTTGCTACTGGATCGAATGATGAGATTCTCAATGCGTGAGACTCGGCTTGCAGTGGTACCTAAACGACTTTGAATGATATCCAAAGTATCAGCAGTTCCATCGATGGCTTGTTCGATCTTGGTAATCTTATTTGTATTCGCATCGGTTTGTCCTTCAATGGCTGTGATACGATCGTCGAGATTCTTGACATGAGATACAAGTACGGCAAACTTCTTGATGAATAGTGCACAACTCTCAGAGTGTCCTTCTTGCATACTTTTGATAGTATCATTTTGCATACTAATCATTGTAGTACAATTATCGATCATTCCAATGATCAAGTTGAGAGCAGCCGTATCCCCTACCGATACTACTTGAGAAGTAGTCGCTTCTTGAGTTTGAGGATACTGAATACGAAGAGGAGAAATATTGGATGTAATGATAGTAGTATCATCGTCATCCTTTTGTGGTGAAGTAGTACTGTTTGCCATTCTGGCTAGCTTTGCGGGGCTTGGAGGTAGAGCTTGAGACTCTGGATAGACCATAATGACGATGAATATGTAAGTGTAGTAGTTGAGAGGATGTGTAGAATCTGGAAGTGTTGATAACCAAAGTTGGAAGTGATCAAGTATTATGATATGAACAATGGAGTTAGGTTGTCATTGCTCTGTGCAGCATTGGCTCTATGCAGCATTTCTCATTATCATTAGCATCAGGCCAATTGACGACGTGTTCTCATCTCAAACAATCACGTGTCTCTCCGTGAATAAACCTTTGTGCAGCTTTGATATCTTGCTCAGGCAACCAAGATACTACCATTCGCTTGAGCTATATGTCTCAGAGATTGATCTCTCTTCGCGCTACATACAAAGATGAAACTGCATAGACGAAGAAGATGTAGTCTACTCTCATTCATCATAAAGTCAGAGTAACTAAGTGTGCAACCTAGTATATCAATATATCAAGATGAGAGCAAGCTCAAGTCGATTCTACTCTTGACGATGAGGGATACTCGTCCAACGATGAAGATACTTCTACTACAAATACAACTTATGACAAGGCAATTCAAACATCACTATATCAGATACTGCTTGTCCTGCCTGCAAGTAAGAGAATCACTTCTGATGAGTTATCGAATCTAGAGATGTACAAGCTGCAGCTGCTTATAGACAAGTTTTGAATGAAGTTAATGAGTGGGTTGAAACGTATAATATCAAACAGAGTACCAAAGTAACTGAGGAGACGATCGAGGAGAGAGATGAACAACTTCACATTTACTGATACTCATAGGAACAACAGAAGTGAGAATGATAATCAAGAAGATATTGCAACATTAGCATGATTTAGTGCCTTCCACTTCTATCTATCCTCGACTACTAGAAAAGGAAAGATACCTCTCTAACAATCAGTCGGAAGAGGATATACTTTATGTGATATGAATATGTGTGAAGTAGTCAAGAGTCTATATAAGTGATGAGTAGAATTAATTGTAATACGAATCTTTATTTGTTACTATCAAATGAAGTATATCTCTAATCATATCACAAGTCTACGAGTAATCTATATAAAAGAAATAGATGTTCTTATCTAGAATCGAAACAGAGTCTTTATCTTTTAAGTTACATTAACATTACAAGTAGAGATAAAATATCATGTCATAATCATAGTTTGATAGTCAACATTTCAAACCCAAAGATACTATACTATTAGATGAACGGACGACTACTGCTACTCTGCCTCAGCCTACTTCTCTTCGAATGACGAGTATCTTCGATACATCTATTTCGATTTGCAATCTTCTTACGAATCTTCTCCTCATTAAAACTTATAATCATGTCTTGTAGTTCCTTGATAAAGAACTCACTAAGATGAGCTTCGATAGCATGTTCAATCAATCCTACTCCTTTCTCATCTTCGAATACGACAGATGACGGGGTACCTGCATTGTGTAGCATCCAGAGGATACTCCTCATGTGATGATCAACAAACTTTGCAGTCTCTGCAGTTTGCTTGTCTTTATGATGATGCCAACAACCCTTCCAAGTACCTTTACAAAGTAGATGAATAGGATCATTACCCTCGATGTCTGTAGTGGTAACGGCCGAAGGATTCATATCAATACAAAGCTTTGCAAACTCTTTAGATGCTCCATGCTTGCAAGCGACATGAAGAGGATATCTCCCTTTGCCATCGATTTGTGATAGCAAGATTGGGAATCGAGTAGCCAGTTGTATCAGCAAATGTGTAGCGGTACCGAGTTCAATGGCTTCATGGAGGATGCAGTTGGTATTGAATTGACTTGCAACATCTAATGCTAAAGTCAAAGAAGTAGGTTCCTTCTCGCCATTCAAAGTCAACATCACTCCCCAAGCTTGACGTTTCATACTTGTTTCATAATCATCCAACGTTTCCCAGTCGGCTTCAATGTTTGATATGCAATTGTTGGCAGCAATTGTAGACTTTGACTCGGAAGTATGCCGACATGCTTGAAGGATAGCAGCAAGCTTCTTCTCTGCTGATGATACGGTATCCCAATCATGTATCTCGTGTTGTTTGGAATGTGAGTGGATAGAGATCTTCTTGAAGAAGTGTCGTCGAAGAAGATAGCAGCAAGCGTTCATCATTGGTTGTGGTTATTGTTGATGATGAATTATGATAAATGAGAGTATATTGCAGGCAAATGAAAGGCCTCGAGTATCTTTTGTGATGCGACATCTCTGTGCTAATTTGTTGGAATGTGTCTCCGTGCAGTGTTGCTATTCATCACATCTTGCATTGCATTGCATATGATGTGAAACTGCATGGAAGAAGATGAAGGCTTCTACTCATAATCTCAAACAACAAACAATCACAATTACTACTATCATTCATTCAATCAAAATGTACTCGTACTACTTCGTCATCATCGTTGGTATCCTTGCTCTTGTACTCAACCAATCGAATGCATTCACTCTTTCATCGTCGTCTACGCCTACTACTAATAAATCATATAAATACATTGCAAGTCGTCCGTCAAGTATACAATCTTCTTCTACAACTAGTACTCGTTTGGGTATGTCACTGCCAACCTCATGTACATCACCACCACCATCATCATCAGTCTCACGTCGTGGCTTCTTGGAGAGTGTTGCGGTATCCTGTGGATCTCTGGTACAGCAGAGTCTTGTGGTTGATATGACGGCTGATCAGGTTAAAGATGAAGGTATTCATGACATGTTAGAGCTATTGGTTAGTGATTCTGACGATGATAGAGAGTTCTCGTCGTGCCTATCCGATGCTATTTCTGATATGAATCACAGTGTTGAAATTGAAGAAGAAGTTGCAAGGTATCTCCCTTTGGCCGAGCAACTAGTAGAGCGGTGTATCTCAAGGCGTAGTGGTATGCATAGATGATCAAAGGTCGACAAGTACATGCCGTTCTAATGTTAAGAAGTAGTCTTGAGTAGAGATCTAACATACTATTAATATCAAATTTAAAAGTATCGCTTACTCAGACTTCTAGTATCTTTCTTGATCTTCTGTCAACTCTATACCTATGTCTTATATTTGATCACATCACAACTTGCGCTGGAGCTTAAATGTAACAAACTCGATGTAGATATAAGAACACATATTACTTTAGGTGGCAATGTTCACATTCATTCATCTCTATCCTTACCATGATACTTTGATCATCTGATTTCTATACAACTAACTAACAGCCTATACTTTGCTCTACTTCTACTATTGACTATTCCCATCTCTTCTCTCGAAGTACTGAAAAGATAGATCGAATAGAAATAAGTAGTAAGTATCAGTAAGATAAGAAAGACGATCTACACATCGATAACAAGATATCTCACCTTGAGCAGCTTTCTTCCGAGTATCCTCTTCATTCATCTCATACCAAAGATTGTCATTACCTCTCTTTTCTAAGAAACGTCCACCGTATGATCTAACTCTCTCTACAAGCTCAAGTGAGTATAGATACTTCTTCTCTGAGCTTCCATAATTTCCATCCTGATAGTCATCCCGTAACTTTCGTGCCTCGTCTCTCAGCTTCATGTTTCCCTCGTGTTTGTTGATCGTTTGTCCTCGGCCACGAAGGATATCTTTTGCAGTTGGAGACTTGATACCTTTACCTGATGACTTCTTGGCAGTGGTATGCTTAGCCTTATTCTTCTTCTTATAATACTTGAGTGCTTGGCGTTGCAACGCTGAAATATGATGCTTGGCCTTACTTCTTTGTGGTCGTCTGTTGGAAAACAATGCAACCTTGTCAATACAAACTTTCATATCATCTTCTTGCAACTTACTTCTTCTCTTGGCAAGCAATGCAGCTTTGTCAATACACACCTTCATACCTTGTGGTTGTTTATCAACAATTACAAGTGAAGACTTCTTTGTTGGAGTAGAAGGAAGAGGATGTAGACTGACGAAGTCACTACATAGAAGATCCTCTTCACAATCACGAGGATAATCGAGCTGATCTTCTGTTGCAAGATACCAAGTAGTCGTCGTATCCTTGTTGGATGTTGTTGACTTGATTGGAGATATTGATAATAGCTTATCCGTTGTAAGTGCCGAGTTGTAAATGGAATCAATGCTTAAACCTGCATTGGTAAAGTAGTCTAGCTGAGCATTAACATCACCCCAAGTATCGTTGTGGTTCGTCATCGTTATGATGTTCATATGTTGTGTTTTGAAAGTTGTGCGTTGTTGTATGTTGTTGAGACTATACGTATGTATGTTGATATGCAATGTAATCTATATCTCTGTGTAGTATTATCATTTAAGCCTGTATGAGACAGTGCTTGAAAGTAGTCTTTCATATCCACAGAGGTCATCCTTCTATGCAACTTCTCACGAGTATCTTCTCAACCACGCACGAGTTAAGTCAATAATGCATAGATAACATTGCACAGATATCAATACTGCATAGCATAGCAAACACAATGCTCATATCATAAATCAGATCATTGATCCATATCATATACTTCTACTCTCAATATATCAAATACGTCAATCAACAAAATCCAAACAAACATGCTTTCACACTTCCTCTTCTCCGTCGGTATCTTCATGCTAGCTTCGTCATCTCAAGTAATTGTTGATGCCTTTACTCTCTCATTGACTACCATCTCGTCTCGACTTAGATCTATAAGTATGAAAGACCGTGCTTCTACCACTACTACAACTGTCGAAATGGTAGCAGTCTGTAATATGATAGAGAGTCCTACTCTTGTGAAAGAAGATACTCCCGTCCTCGTCACATCGTCAACTACTATCCAAGAACGATCAAACAACTACGCTAACAAGTCAAGCGAGCTCAATGATGACGATGAATCATATGAAATGTGGACTCTCAAGTTGTTTGACGATGAAAGTAATACACGAAGTTATATCTGTCGGTGTCTCGTCCAAGATGCTCATCTATATGAAGAGGATTCATATCGTAAGATGATGCAAGCACACAAGCACGGAGAAGCAATCATCGGAGAGTATTGTCAAGAACATGCCGAGTACTACAAAGAGGCATTAACAAACAGTGGTCTCGTATGTGATATCTTCCCAGTTGAACAGTAATGATAAGAATAAGATGTTGTGGTGTAGACGTATGATATAGAGTAATCTACATCGCTACATAAACTTTCAATTTTATCAAAATCATTCTTTTGGAGTATCTTGTCTCTGACGTACTTGACTCCTTTGATATCGTTCTACTAGAATAGGAATGATTTGATACAAATGTAGTTTAATACAAACAGGTACATTTATATAAGTTACAATACGTCAACAATACAATTAAATATCTACACTATCATCTTGAACTGTCGATGAAGTATCTTTTCAGAGGCACAACTCTCTATATTCGATTCGCCTCATCGTTCATAGATCAACTTCCTCGTCAAATAAAAGAGATATATCTTGACTACTAGATGACGATGAATGAGTAGATGCAGTTTCTGATGTACTAACACAAGAGGCGTATCTTTTTGGGATTGGTATCATCGATGAGCCAAGGATCGGATATCTTGCAATGTCAGGTGGCTCTTCCATCTCCTTATCTACATCATTGTTGTATAGTAGATTGCTACCTTGATATTGATCGTGTTGGTGTTGCTGTTTGAATGTGTTACGAGTCTTTAGTGTTGAGCAACTACTAGCACTTTGGTGTCTAGAGATGTTGACTTCCTCCTTCTTCTTGGACGGCTTGTGAGGATATCGAGCAGCTCCTTCATTCATATTATGCTTTGCTTGAGTAGCAGCATATCGATAATCTCCTCGACGACTTTTATAGTAGTAGGATAATTCTTCGGATATATCATCTGATATATCATAATCTAATGGATGGCAACAGCAATAACGGAGTGGCTGTGTAATAATAGGAGCAAGTGCTGCATCGAGATCGGCAGCAATTGTTGCCATGTAAGATTGAGGCTTTGATCGTCTTCGATAGTTCATGATCGTTATGATGTGTATGCTTGATGTATGTTGATGTGATGGTGCATGTGATATGACAACACTATTGTTGTTGTTTGATATTGATATATCCTTGTGCAATGAGGTTAATCTCAAGCAGTCATCTTGCTTCACACAAGTCATATTAGATTTTAATGTACTTCGCCGTAGTTTCTGTGCAGTATTTGTCTATGCAGTATCTTTTGTGTCTCAAGTCTCCATGCATGCACAGCAAATCAATAGCCTCTGACCATCTGCATAGCTGGTCGTTTAGAGATTATTTAGCCTTGATCATATCATAGCACAACACAACTCATAGCACAACTACGCCAATACAATAGTCAAAGCACAACATATTAGTTATTATATCAATCGAACTACTACTCACGACTCCTCCATATAGATAGAGAAGGTAAGTGAGTGTATGTTCTTGTAACTCTCAATCCTGCATAGATCGCACTAATATCTCACACAACATATCATATCATACTATTGCAATACTCACAACTCATAGCATGACAATAACTACACGCCAACAATCTACAAAGAAGAGTAACAACAATCTCAACATGATCACCAAGCATCCTCCGCCTTCTCCTGGCTTGCTGCGCCCATCACAAGATGACGATACCAACCGCAGCAACAACTATATCCAACAGCTACCACTACCACCTACTCCATTCAACATGCATCATGAACTACAAAGCTCTAGTCAACCTCTTATCAACTTGGGCACCAATGCAACCAACACTAACACAAACTCCTCGGCCATCATTTGGGATTATCTCATGGCACAAGTAAAAGTTCAACTTCGTACCATGCCAAGAGATGAATCCTTCTTCTCACGAGGATTAGAGTTGCAATCGTTGGTAAGATCCGAGGTTGGGATTTGTAGTAGTCAACAAGATCTTTTGAATAGTGGCATGGATCCTATGACTGCCCTTCAATCACAAGTTGCTGCTGCATCTCTTGGAAGTAGAGGAGACCACCAACATCAACAACCTCTCTCCTATGCTGTATCCTCAACCTCGTTTGTATCCATCTCACCAATGAGAACATTCAAACAATCGAGAGGTATTATGCATTCAACAAGTCAACAAAATCTTCTTCTTCCATCTACAGAGAATGGTGGCATTGGTATGATGAAGCAGCACGTGTATCATCATGCATCATCTGCAGAGGATACCCCAACTACCTCCAACAAGATGAACCGTACTACTACATCCTCTCACAACCAAGACGATATCCCCACCTTATACTGTCAGTGTCATCCTTCATGTAGAGAGGTGTCAAATCCATATGGCACGAAGTTATATCTTCAAGATTCTCCGAGTAAGACTGATGTATCTTCCACACCATTAGCATTAGGCAAGAAGATGAGCGGCACGTGTTTGACCAATCCAACTATTCAACACCAGCTCAACTTTAGTGCAAGCAAGAAGGACACTATCACTAACACTAGCGATACTACCAACACTACTAGCACTGATAGTCCTCCAGGTCGGCTCTATCTTCATGCAGCGGGATTGTCTTCGGCAACAGCAACTCCATTGCATGATAAGTTTGTGTTTAGTGATATGATGGAGATTGATTCTACTTTTACTGGTATATCTTCTCCTTCCAAGCAGAAGGCTGGGTCGACAACCAAGGTTGCATCAAAATGGTCTGAAGTTCCCTTCAAGGCCAAGAAGAAGAAGGAGGCTAAAGTCAAGTCAGCTAGTCGTACCGTGAAGAAAGTGTCGTCCGCCGCCAAGAAGGTCGATCCCAAGCCGGCCTTGAAAAAGAAGACTAATGTCAAATCTTCTGCTGCCAAGAAGAAGGTCAGTCCCAAGCCCAAGCCTTCCCGGAATCGCACAACTAGGGGTAGCAAGAAGGCCTCGACCTTGTCTATTGATTCTCCGACTGATGTTGATGTCCTTTGTGGTCGTGGCGGGAATTCTAATAGGCACAAAGGTAATATACGTTTCCGTGATTATGTTAGTCAGATGAGGGGTGCTTACCAGCAAGCTCGAAAGGAAGACAAGAAGGCTCTGTCCGAGGTAAGCTTTAAATGTTTGTTTAGAAACCTCTACTCATGAAATAAACTGACACCTTCCTTACTGTTTTAACTAACTGAAGGAGGTTGTAAATAAAGTCAAGGCATATGGTGGAAGGTTCTTGTGCAGTGTAGGTGGTGACGGTTCATGGTATGAGATTACAGATGACGACGCTAGGCAAAAGACGGCACAGCGTAAGTGCATAATTCAATGAGAAATCCCCTTACTCCAACAGATTCGTCTCATTATCTTGTATCTCTTCCATTTCATTAGGTTTACGCGAAATCGAAGTTGTTTGAGGAGTTGAGTAACAATGAGTGACAATATGTTAGATGTTTGGATCTTGAAGCGACAATGAGTGACAATGTGTGAGATGTTTGGAAGTAGAACAGATTGAACAACTTAGATCTATATACAGAATTACTATTCACTATCATACTCACTAAATGTCAAACCTAGGTGCCATTTGCTTTTGTGCAGCGGCTCTTTCCACTTCACCAATTCCAATTCAATCCAAACCTCTCTAAGTCATCATCTAGTCGTACAATGAAGGGAGAAGAGAAGGTCAGTCCCAAACCTACAAAGAAACCTACAGCTAGGAGTAATCGCGAGAAGACATCGACCTAGACTACTACTTCTTCGGCATCGAGAAAGCTTCTTCCGCTGCCAAGGTCGCCGACCTTACCAAGAAGAAGGTCAGTCCCAAACCTTCCCAGAAATGCACAACGAGGGGAAGTAAGAAGGCATCCATTGATTCTCCTAGATATCCTTTGTGGTCGCGGTGGGAGTTTCAATAGGCACAAGGGTAATGTATGTTTTCATGATTATGTTAGGCAGTTGAGGGCTGCATACATATCGCAAGCTCGAAAGGTAGTAATAAGAGTAGATGCTTGCACATGATGAGAATTGGTAGTCTTGATTGTTGAGGTTTTGTTTTGCTAAGTGGTTACGAAGTTATTACATGACCAAACTAGTCTTTCTTGTTCCTGTAACCGGGATCGCTTGTCTTCTCTTCTTCTTGTTTATGTTAGCCGGCTTTGAATACATTGCAGTACTCGCCACTACTAGCGATGCTCCAACCATGAATAGAAGATTAGGTCGAAAGTCAAAGGCAAATGCCGATATGATGCAAGATAATATGATGCTAAAGGAAGTTGCAAATACCTTGAGGACATTGTCTGCATACTTCACGACCACTGCCACTATTAATCCGCCCACAGCTTGTACCGTAATTACGGTTACATCCAACCATTTGACCAACTAATAGTAGCAAACTGCCATATTTTATAAATGCATTATTATTATGTGAAGTAGATGTTGATTTTCTATTTTTTGACAGCCGTTGTGGAGAAACAATCTTCTTTGATTTACGTGAATGCAATTCTCCTTTCTCTATTGTACCCGGCGATGAAGGTTCAGTTACTGCAATACTGTTTCTTGGAGATGATGGTGTTGAATTGCTCATGATTGGTGATTGGTAAGGAAATGATAAGGTCAATCAACCCTATTACCTTTGCAATTATTATTATAACAACACCAATAATAAACGTAGTATAATTTATATCTATGTGAAGTATTCATAACCAACGTCCAAGCCGTACATTTCCTCACCACTTTCTCCCCTAAAAAAAGTATGTAAGACCAAATTATGAGAGTGTAAACTATCCCTTGGGGGTATCCTGGTTCGATAGGCAGATATATGGGGGTTATAAGTCAAAAAATAGTCTATTTTATTCCACTGAGCATATACTGAGAGGGTAGTATAATACTCTATTCTACAGAGACCCCATAGGAGAAAATATCGTTCTCAAGAGAAGCTATCTCCCTTGTCTTTCATCTCCTTTTACCTACTAACCTACAGTGGTATATCAATCCCTAATTGCGTGGCATCATATTTGTGCGGCAGTGGGATACAGCGGTCATCGGGGTTTACACTAAATTGAAAGTTTTTGCAATATCGTACCTCAACAGCGTATCATTTATATTATAAAATTAATATCATGGCTCCAAAGCTACCAAAGAAGTTGGCCTCTGCTAAGAAATCATTATCACGTGATACTTCCAGTGGTAACGCTACTAATGATGGCGACATATCATCATCACAACCACCACCATCGTCTGCATCACCAATGTCAAAGTTGCAATCTAAAAAGTTTAAAAAGCCCAGCATGCCAAACATTTCCACAGATGGTATTAAGAAACGTACTTCATTATTAGAACGTAATGTTAGTTCAGGCAGTGGTACTGATTATAATAATACACCAACAACTTCAAGAAGAGATTCTGCACAACAACAGCAATCATCATTGGCAGGTACAGGCGGCCGTCTGACCAACAAGGGTACATACAGTAAACAACAACCATTTGAGGTTAGTGAAGGTGCCATGAGATTAAATCGTATATTAGATTCCAATACTACAACTGTTGCTGCGCCTAGTTCATCGAAACAAGGTACAATGATATCAACTTCACGTATCAAATCAATAGATGGTAATATAGTACGCAAGCAAGTTACTACACCAAATAGTTCATCACTCTTAAATCCAACTTCATCAACAAGTCTCATCCAATCAACATCCATCAATAATACAACAACATTAAAATCAGACTATATACCACCATCAACAATCTCACTACCAGACCCTACCGATGAAAATGCCGTAGGTGAAATGACTTGCCGCATTTCTTCCAAAATGCGTATTGACTTACGATCGATTGGTGGTAGAATAGTTAATACAGATGGTAAAGTTGAGGGTAGGACTGGTAACATTTTATTAAAAGATAATTGGGAGGAATTGGTTGTAGGTACTGATATTAATAATGGTGGAAAGGGAAGTGGAGGAGAGGATACTGAAGAGATGAAACTTATACCAACAAGACCAATGAATCGATTAACGAATGAATGTTTATTTAGTATGTGTGTTTCACAGTTTGATTTGAGTGTTGGTGAGTTCCACATTTGTGTATATGTGCTTGTGTGTGTTTATAGATATTTTGGATGGTTTGCTTGATTTGCACCATACCTCTCAACTTCTCTATCCCTCATACTCATATTTCTTT
>Ga0075437_14770_pt1 | contig 12079 bp, 11 predicted proteins | sample MintriMetagenome_FD_74266 | JGI IMG/M metagenome (GOLD analysis project Ga0075437, IMG submission 74266) | Marine eukaryotic communities from Monterey Bay, USA to study complex ecological interactions - Minidiscus trioculatus and... | ecosystem: Environmental > Aquatic > Marine > Unclassified...
TGATATACGCGTATTCTTTACGATTACTTGGTTCTTTACTAATTATCCATACTATGAGAGATGTACGTTCCTCTTTAATAAACAGCGATTCAACTGTAGGATCTTCTTCAAGGTATCTTCATATAGGTATCTTCACTAAACAATAAACGGGTGTCCGTATCTAAATGGGATGATCAGAATGGCACTGTTGTTGTCAATCCCAAAGCACTCCTACATTTATGTTTAATTGAAAATGGACCAGATCACGGTGACATTGCCCTTGATTTCTGTGACCAAGGCAATCCTCTTCATTACTACATCACTAGAGGTTGTAGGGAACTAGGTACTGGAGCTAATCTGGCTGTGATAAAGATGTTAGTGGATGCTTATCCTACAGAATCATCAGCTTTGTTTAGTTTTACTCGGAAGTTAAAGCTCGTGCCAATCCAGTTTCTTGTTACGAATCATGGTATCGATAACCATTTAGAGATTGCTTCGTACCTACTTGAGACTGAACCTGAAACAATATATGAGCTTGACCGTAGAGGGAGAACTCTATTGCATCGTGCTTGCATGAATAGTAAGGTGAATTTACCTTTAGTCCAATTATTGTACAAGTACAACAAGATGCCCGAGGCTACACGAATCAGGGATAATGACAGGGGACAGCGTAATGATTGGGATACTGGTGATTTGGCTGGGAAAGTTCCACTTCATAAGCTGTGTGACAACAATAATATGGATGAACAGACTTCGCTTGAAATCTTACGGTTCATGCTCAGCAGTGATCCGAGTTCCCCAGAAATGAGAGACATCGAGGGCAACCTTCCAATTCACGAAGCTGCAAGAAACATGCCTTTTTCTTTCTGTAAAGAACTGATCGATGCCTATCCAGAATCATTGAGAGTGGCTAATAGCGAGGGCTGGTTGCCAATTCATTTAGCATCTGACAGGAGCACCTCTAGATATCTACGTAGAGAAGACCCAATTGGTATAATTCGATATATGTTGCAACTGAATCCTGATTTGAGCAAAGCAAGAGGCAGACATGGATGGTTGCCAATACACAACGCTGTCTTCGGGACGGTATCATCTCTTCAATTATTGATTCAGTATGACCCTGCTGGCCTAAGTGAATTGGTCCAAGACGGCCATCCCGACAATCAGTTGCTTCCTTTACATTTGACTGATAATCTAGAAATGGTCAAAGAGTTGTATGATGCATATCCAGCGGCTATTCTAGTTGGTGAAATTAACGAGGGTAAAAAGAACACACTTGACTTCAAACAAAAACAGCGTGAATATGCCATGAAGGCAAAAGATAAGACGGCTATGACTACCGCCGACGGAGACGGTTGGCTTCCTTTTCACCATGCGCTGAAAGACAATGCACCTCTTGGTTCCATTAAGCTATTGCTTCGTGGAAATCCAACCGCCTTACACACAACTGTTCAAAAGGGGGTGCATCCATTGCACATTGCCTGTGAGTTTAGCTCGGCAAAGGTCGTTGATTTCTTGCTTGGAGAAGTTCAAATGTCGAATCAGTGTGATACAAATGTTGATTCTCCTTTACACTATGCTTGCCGTTCAGCGAATGTAGATGTCATCAAGTACTTGATTGCAGAGCAAAGTGTTCCATCTGTCTCGGAGGTTAACGCTGCCAATAAGCTGCCAGTTCATTTGTTACTTGAGTGTGAGAATGAGACCGTGGACCGTGAGAGCCCAGAGTATATTGATGCATGCTGGCATCTATTCAGGGCAAATCCCGAATCTGTTCAGAGTCTGGCATAGGTTGATCAATCACACACCAAGAGATACCAAGAAAAGGTTTCTGCTATGTATCAATTTGCATAAAGAAGAAGGAGCCGTGAAATGATACCGATCATACCGTCTCGTTATTCTTCCTGAATTGAGGAGATAGTTTAAAAGTAAAGTAAGCACGGCTTCATTCAGATATATTGTCTATAGTAAAGTCTAAAAGTCTAATACTATACATAATGTCTGTACTCTAGTACATATAACTTATTGAACACTTAATTGTCTTATGTGCATATCACTTTAGCTAAAACATGCATTATTACTTAACATTCACTTGCACAGAAAGGACTTTTATCAACTTCATCAGGACCCTCTGGAAATGTACATCCAGAATCTTTAAAGGCGAAGTTGTTACCAACACCAAAGCCACTGTATGGGAAGATGTCGCGCCATTTACATAGATTTTGATTGAAGGATATTGCTCCGTTGAACATAACACTGTGATGTTGTTGTACGAAACGAAAAAGAGCAAGTTAGACACACCAAGATCAATGATCATGTCACTAGCCCATACGATCAGAACTTACGTCATCGTCTCTACTCCACGGATGTTCCAATTACTAATATCTTGGTTAAATTCAGATGCACCAAAGAAAAGTCTAAGGAGCGGACCGAAAGGAAAGAAAGAGGTTAGTTTATGAGTCAAAATTAGTATAAGGTATCTTTGCCTTTGAGACTCGTCAAGAGCATGATTCAGCTTGACTTACCTTGTCATATCCTTAACTTGTACGACATTCCACGAGCCGATATCTTGGTTGAAAACCTTATTATCATTGAACATACCATACCTGTGTGAGAATGATAAGATTGTGAGCGAGACAAGAAGCGAAGACTTGCAAGTATCTTCAGATTTCATTCATCAACTGACTCACATATCTAACACATTTATAGTGTTCCACGAGCCAATGTTACCATTAAAAGAACTTCGAGCAAAAAGCGCGTTCATAGAAGTTACTCTTCCCGTGTCCCAAGTATTGAGATCACCGTTGAAGCCAGAGGCAGCGAAAGTAGCGTCCATTTTCGTCACTATTAGATGCGCATTGTCACGATTTATGATGATGAAAGAGAGGAGATAGTAACTTATGTTAGTACAGTACATGTGGTTCAAAGGCAGTCAAATAATGGCTAATAAAGGCCAAATGAAGTATCCAATCGCCGGGTCTTCATATCGAACACACGAAATCATATGATGCAAAGATACAAACGCGGACTTTCCTGCTGAGGTGTCCCAACCTGATAAGTCATCGTTGAAAGTGGCCGCGTCATAGAACAATTGTTCATAATCAGTCACTGCTGATACACACCAACTGCCAATGGGTAAGCCATACTTGTCTCCAATATCACCACATTTGTTTTTGGAATCTGAGCACCTATTTGCAATATATGTATCAATTGCAGTCTTGAGTTCATTTCTATTAGCAAAACATTTCAATGTAGGTTTCGGAGTAGGTGTGCCTGTTGTTGGTTTATTAGTTGGTTGTACTGGAGGAGATGTAGGCCTACTTGTAATGGGAGGAGATGTAGGCCTGCCTGTGATTGGAGGAAATGTAGGTCCATCTTCTCCTGAATTCTCATCATCTTCGTCGGGCTCTTCATCTTCTTCTTGTGGGGGCTGGAGGAAGAATAGACAAAGTGAGAACAAGTCAGATATTAGAAGTATAAAGAGGACAAGGGTGTCAATCATAGGAATCAAGAACTCACCAGAGTAGGCTTCTTTGTTGGAGATTCCGTGGGCTGAAGAAGAGATAGAGTAACATGAGATTAGTGTTTTGATTATACATGACACTGAAAGTTGACGGGGAAGACACTCACTTTCTTAGAAGGTTGAGAAGTAGGTTTAGGCGTAACTACTTCTTCAATAGTAGGCAACATTGTCGGCATCTTGGTGTCTACCGGAGGCTGTAAATGTAGAGAGAGGGATATGACACAAGATGAGCTATCAGAAATAATCCATAGAAAGATATTGAAACACAAATTCATGTTAGTCCATACTCACCGGAGTGACTGGAGGAGTCACTGACACAACAGGTTGTGAAGAGGGCGGAGGCGTTGGATTGGGTACCTATAGAGAAAGAGACACAGGATGTGAGCATAAGATGTGAGCAGATATGGACAGGTCATGAATCCCCAAAATACTCAATACTCACAGGAGGATTCGTCGGCTGACGAGTAGTTGGATTGGTCGTGCTGACCTTTGAAGTAGGACTTGGAGTTACAGGAAGACCAGGCTGCGCTTGAGGATTCGTGGGATTATTATTAGGTGTTGGCGGAGGTGTTGTTGACTGGGGTGATGTAATGGGCTTGGACGTTGGTGGCTTGGTGATGCTATCATTGACTACTGTACTTTCAACTGGTCTTCTCGATGGACTCGTTGATACGGGAGATGTTGCAACTGGCTGCTCGGGTTGCATCACAGGGCTATCATCGGTAACAACAACAGGCTTGGGTGTCGGCTGGTTGCTCGTTGGTACACTGTTGTCGTCGGTAACCACTACTACCGAACTACCAGCATTAACGACTGGCTTATTGGTAGGTTGGAGCAATGGAGTGGTAACTACATTTGTAGTTGTACCTGAACTATCAGTGTTGATTGCACCCCCACCACTACTGGAAGAAGGACAACAAGGGTTATTCTCATCTCCAGCTTCTACCTTCTCCGCCAATGCTTCCAAGCACATATCAGAGTTGGCATCAACTGCCATGTACATATCAACTAATCCCTGAGGGAATCATGGTGTGTGTGTGTGTGGGGAGGGTGATGATAAAGTTTATAAGATAAAGTAAAAAAAGAGTACATATCATATGCACAAAATATCACTAACCTTGCAAGTCAATGAGTCACCATCAAGAATAATATCTTCCTTATCAACACTTAATCCATTAGGACAAATTAAACATGGATTCTCCTCTGCACCAGGACAGCAATATGCCTGCATTATCTTACTCCCTTCACAACTTTCATCACCTTCACTAAGTACCATTGCCGTTACATCTATTAATTCCTTACATGTGGCTGTATCCCCATCCTCAATATTTGGTTGATAATCATCACCGGCTGTGATACCATTGGGACAAAGTGTACACGGTTCCCTATCTTCTGATGGACAGCATAACATTTCATATATACTAGTACCATCACAAAAATCAGTCCCAAAGAAGTTCACTTCGTCAACTAATGCCTTACATGTAGTCGTATCTCCATCTGCAATAAATGGTGTATAATCTTCCCTGTTTGTTATACCATTTGGACAGATTGTACATAAATTGTCCCCAACAAATTCTCCCGCCTGTGCCTGTGTCTGTGCATCATCAGGACAACAAAATAACTGTACATAATTACTAAGTTCACAACTTTCATCATAATCTTCGTTATACCACCACGTAGCTGTATTATCAATTAATTCTTGACATGTTTGTGTATCATTATCAAATGGTATATAATTCTCATAATCGGCTGCTATACCATTAGGACATAGTTTACATGACGTAGTAGTAGAACTGCTGCCGGATGTGTTGTCAATGAAGTCATCTTCTCCCCAAGGCACGTCATCACTCTCCTCCTCCTCTAATAATGCTAACTTACAAACACAACAATTAACATTAGGTGTATCACTACCATCATTCAATACACTATCATTTCCATATGCACCACACCATAATTTATTTGCAGGTAAGGAATAGTCTGAACATGGACTACCATACTTATCTTTATAATTTGGTGTATCAATACATGGAGTTGGTGGAGTTGATTCGGTAGGTGTAGAAGGGGAGGACTCTATTACTGTACTACTGCTAGATGATGGAGAAGTTGCAGTAGACACAACCGGACTACTTGAAGTGTTAGATGTCTCATCATCATTCACCTCCACAGTTGTTGACGTGGGAATAATCTCAGTTGGCAATCCTCGAAGGGAAGTGGGCGATGATGATGGACTACTACCATTTGATTCTGCCATAGATGGAGACTTGGTAGTATCATTAATAGCAACACCACCCTCAGCTCGAAATCCTGGAGGGTCAACATTATCATTATTATTATTTGATGATAATGTAACACCCAATACTATTGCAATTATGGTTAGTATTATAATAGTGATACTACCAATTATTACTTTTTTTGATATAGGTGTTGTTGATAGACAGGTACCTGTTGGTGGTTGATTATTAGATGGATTTACGGTGGTATTATTTCCTGAATCGGGTGTATTACTCATTGTATTATCGGTTGAACCAAACATGTTGTTGATTTGCAATGATATATTAATGTATATATTATTTTGGAGGATATAATCTATCGTCTGGTTTTATATATCAGAGAGGAGAGGACACACACTGTGATATAATAATATCTACTGACCATTGATACCAAACATATTATGAGGAGCCCTCATCTACTTCACTTTGCAGAATGAGTAAGAATGGCAGTAGTTCATTGTAGCTCATCTCTCGTCGATTTAGAAGAGCCACAAGCTATCCTAAAATAGGGAAATTTCAAAAATCGGGAAATATCATATTTATGGCTATAATATTGCAAATATCATCGTAAAATCATACATGTATCTCTTCTACTATGTATTAGAAATATGCTTGTGAGAGGATTTGAGTTAGATATGAATATATCACTCATTAGAGCTATTTAGCTAAAATTGCATACTGTTATTTCTTTATATTGTCTTTTACAGTGAATTTCGGATCTAAATAATATCATAAATCGATTCTATATGCAATTTTAGGTCATATAGTGTATTTTCAATGATTTAATTGCAATTATTGCAATAGATATACGTTCATGAAAGCATTTCCCTAGCATTGATGGCCAAAATTTCCCAATTAGGATACCATGATGATCGCTAAATTACTTAATTTTGTTAGCGATTAGGCTATTTTGGCGATGTTAAATTTATTAAACCGGCAGCAAGGAGAAAGAATAAAAAGCGATACAACTGACGACGACATTTTTAGTGTGACACTTTGGTCATCAAGATTTGCAAATGCTTCATGCTTCTCCCCCTCCTCTTCTATTGCTTTACTTGCACTATATCAATCTATTCGATACCTATCAACAAACCATGGCGACGAGAAGGCTAAGCTCACTGATACTCTGTTGTATCGACGTCACAATATTCTAGGTAACACTTTGTTATCACCAGCTGACACGACACCAAACAATAAGGAGCCCTCGAAACCATGATGACAAAAAAGCTAAGCTCACTGCTACTCTGTTGTATAGGCGTCACAATATTACTGTATCCCAAGCGGAAGAATATCGATACTAATGATGACAGTGATTATAATGCTGTTCGACGTAACCTACGCTACTATCCAGTAGCAACAGGAAAATATGGTTATGACAAATGGGATAATAGTCCATCAACCAATGAAGACACCGAGATAATACATCGTACATTAAAAGAACAGAGACATTCAGAACCACTCACAATCTGTAATATAGTTGCACCAATCTCACATAAACATGATATCGAAATATTCGACAAGTATACTGCCAAATGTCAAAAATTACAAGATACAATACCAACAAATAAAACCTCCATACTATTACTAGATGGTATTAATAATGTATTCGGTCGTACTGGAAACAATATTAATGAATTATTACATGCCTTACAATATGCGCAAGATCAAACAAAGTATCATCACAATTTAGAGAATGAATATATGATAGTTGGTATTGTGAAGGATACTTGGGGTATGCAACTATTACATGAATTTACTTTTGCAATTGATGGTAATGATAGGAAATCCAACAAACGGTTATTGGAAATAGCATTCTGTATCAAGATTATAGATACACCTGAAGATGAATTACAAAAGTATAAAAAGGTTATTAATATGAGTACGAAAGATCTATTCCATTATGCACCGTTACGAGTAAAAACTGCTCCGGGGGTTATACCAGAAGTTAAAAGTCAGTCGGACTATGTAGAGTATCAAAGTCATATACTACGAACAATATGGAGAAGATACAATCGAGGAATTGGATTTGATGTTCATCATCGACAGGGTAAGTGGGCATTCTGTGTGTTGTTGCATGAGTTCAATCTTATGCTCTCTTACTTACTTTCATGAAATTTGCACTGTGTCTTTTTTCAATTGCAATATGTCTCACTGTATCCACTTTCTTCTACTTCATATACACACCTATAGTCAAAGATATGTGTTCTGTCATAGAGAAAGAATTTGTAAAACATCTTGACTATACTGTCATACATTCAAGATCCCTCGAAGGAGAGCCAGGCAAACGACTCTTGGCTCGAGTAGCACATGCTTCAGGTTGTGATGATACGGTTGCTCTTAAAATGACCCCCGAGTATATCAAGTCGATACTTCGACCATTGAATATGCTTGACAAACCTATACTGTTCATAACCGATCATCAACGACAAGGCAAGGAGACATTGAAAAACCTGTTGGCGGATAAAGAGATCGGGCCAAGTATACGGTACGACAAGAGTTTAGGTGGAGGATCGTCATGGGTCGGTGGTGATATAACACTGCCACACTTGCAACTGTCTTTATTGGCAACCCAGCCTCTACACTATCAGGCTTTATTGCCAAGTCAAGAATAGCCCTGGGGTATGACAATACATATCTATTTCGAAAGAGGAAGGAGAAGGGGAATGATATAGATTGGATTGATACACAAACTCCCATTAAGATCTTTGATCGACAAGTTATGGGTAGTCATAGTTAAAGGCTAAATGTTTAAAGATTTATAGATGTTGTCTCCTAGTACCCAGCATCTCCAGCAGTAGTACTATTCTGCAAACAATCAAGCTGATTAGCCAAAAGCCGTATCCTTGGCAGGGTCAAAGTATGGTGATGCCTACCATCTCCCATAGCAGTACTAGCACAAGATTGCAAGTCTCGATCATTAAACACTTGAATGTTAATCTCACTATCATGTCTCCGCTGAGCATCCTCAATAAATCGATACAGTCTCATGTTTAACATTTGTGCTCCCCTTTCGTTAATCACTCCGTTGCGGCAATAGGCTCGTATATCCTCATCTGACACTGTTATAGTATCTGGGAAGTCTTGTCTTTGAGATGAGAATGATGTAAAACATCTTTCCAATGTATCATTATCATTTGCTAAGTATAGTTTGTTCTCTACAGCCCATTCATCAATGTATGCATCATCGCATACAAAGTTTGTTGTTTGAATAGAAGTATCTTTGCACCTGCTTCTTTTGCCGTGTGTATAATCTCCTCAAGACTTTCCTCATACAGAAGCCATGGAAAGACGGCATTGTCTCTAGCAAAGTGAAACAAGTGTAATCCAATGTTTGCAAGTACTATATCTGGTTGAAAGTTGATTATATTCTGCTTGAATTCATCGTTCTGTACTTCTGGTCCTTCATGATTCTTGCAAACATAACTTGTGTATCATTTTCATCATTTAACATTGCTACATTTGAATTCATATTACCCCATACCTTTAACTTATTCTTCATCGCTCGAGTTAATGATAATGATTCAAATCGTTTACTCTTCAAATTCATTTTAGATAGAATTCATAACATATGAATCCTCTTCGATAATCATTAGCTTAATAAGCGCATATAAGTGTATATAAAATCTCATCAAAGTACTGTCACCAATAATTGCCATATGTTTGCCAACAAATGTACGTTGAACGAGCTGTGTATCTAACCCATTGAAGGTAATCTCACCATTAATACCTAATACATGTTGTGGACGTAAACTTTCATGTATGACATTGGAACTTATAATTGATGTTAGTTTATCATCTTGTTTGACATTATCACATATTGATATCTTGATCCCCAACAGTCTGCTGTGCATATAGCAAGAAGATATCATATTATATCATGCATTTGCTCTGGTATAACTAACATGTTAGTGGCAATGGGCCATTTCTATCTATCGACAATATCAATGTTGCTGCAATTGCAAACGTCATGATGGTTGGCAAAATTCTTATACAAACCCAGTAGTTCCAATGGTTAGAAGTATATTAGAAGAAGTTTATAATAGTAATAATACATCAGTAGATTCAATTACAGCGGGGGGAGCTCAATTACAGGTTTGTTATGTTGCAAAGTATCTTAGGGTATCTTTAGTGTCTTGACTCATATCATATACTCATCGTCATCACCCTCTCTATTACACAATATGCAGGGATGGGCAACAGATCAGAGATTGACAAATGCACTAACAGATACATCTACTACCAATTATCAACAATATGATACAGTAATACTACAGGATTAGAGCCAAGTTGCCGGGTTTATTTTTTCAAATTTTCAGCAAGATCGAATCAATCCAGTAATTGCAATTGATTCTCTCATACAAGAGAAGATGCTAATACTATGCTATATATGACATGGGGTAGAAGAAATGGGGATACAATGAATGCTTTCTATCCGGATTTCAAAACAATGAACCGACTGCTTATGCAGGGGTAAGTATTAGAATATTCATGTCTGAACTTCTTCTCTCACTCTCATTTCTATACACAGAAAACTCAAACCTTCCTCTCTATACCCACCATAACAAACACAACAATGAAGCTATATTCTATACAGAGATGCTGCACCAGTAGGACTAGCCTTTGAGGCGGTATATGATGCGATGATGATCGAAGAAGGAATAATGTATCCGAGTTTAGGAAATAATCAATTCACAAAATTATTGTCATTGTCTTGCGGCATGTGTAATTGTTGCAACTATGACTTGGAGAAGATCCTCGAGAATGGATTAAATGAAGAAGAAAGAGATTCGATGCAAGAGTATGCACAATATACATGCATTGAATTGAGTAGAAAGATTTGCATCAAAAGACCTCTCGGCCTACAGATACACCAGAAGAAGCAACACTGCCACCATCAGAATTGGTAGTTATCTCTGCTTCGACAACACAAGTCCCGACTAAGCTATTGACAAATGAGGTACCAACTACCCAATCTCCATCGCTTGAATCTAGCATAGCCTCAACAAAATCTCTGTCGGTAAACCCAACACAGGTGACAAAGGCGCATGAACCAGAATCAACCGAGACTGAGGTAAGTCCAAGTCCTACACAACAATCGATAGATACATCTATGAAAACAGAGACGATGCCGGAATCGAAAGGAAGTGAAACATACCGCTCGGTTCCATGCTACTTTTGCCCAAATATTTATTTTGAGGGACTTAGCCAAAATCGAAAACCTCAGTCTCAAAATTCCACAAAATGAAAGCTATGACAATAGTATCGGACAAAACTGTAACATATGTTAAAGAGAATTACTCCATACAATTAGCTGTATTACCCTTTATCATTCAACGAACAATCACTAAAGGTGCTTATGACAACTTCTCAGATCAAGAGCTACTTGATGAACAGTGTTTAGATTTTGTTTTTGCCTATTGTAGAAAATAGTTTACTTGGATGGTTGCCAGACGAAATAACATATCAAGAGGTGAAAGATACAAACGACTACATCCGCAAAAGCCTATGAACCTGTCCAAAGAAACACTACGTTTTGTCAACGATAAGTATACTATTCAATTAGCTGTACTTCCCTCCACTGTTCAACGAACAATTAAGGAGTCTATTGTAGGGAGCCATCTATCACCCGAATATCTTCTTGACAACAACCTTACTCACTTGGCATTTAGAACAAAGTGACACATGAATCAGGAGTCCAGGAAAATATCATTACCAGTGCTACCACACGTTATTCAGCGTACCATTATTGAAAGCGTAGTTCAGGGCAGTCACCTATCTAACCAGCGTTTGATCAAAGAGAATTTGATTGATATTGCAATCCGACGCGGTAGATAATAGCTATGTCTTCACTCAATTCAATCAAAGCTGCTACAGAATCAAAATTTCTTGAAGAGAAGGGTCAAACAGAACGGCAAAGAGATGTTCTTGTTCTCATCTTATCTCACCTACAAACAAACGGGTACATCGAGACTGCCACAGCTCTTCTACGCGAGACTCGATCTGTTGATTCCTTAGCGAGGTATGACGTTGCAGATAACATCGACCTCAATCAGGTACTCAAGGAATACGACGAGAGCTATCGACTGAAGTTCGGAAGGAGACCTGTCTTCTGTCGAGCAAACAACAATACTATGCAGAACACATCTGATGAGAGCTCGAAAAAGCATCCACGAAGTAGCCTGCCTCCATTGTCGATAAACCAAGGTACTCCCACAACTACCAGGCCTCTTCAATCAAGAAAGAGGGCACTGGGTGAAGATACTACTACTCCTAGCCTTCTTGTTACCACTCCAAATCTCACAGTGAA
>Ga0075437_11666_pt1 | contig 12061 bp, 8 predicted proteins | sample MintriMetagenome_FD_74266 | JGI IMG/M metagenome (GOLD analysis project Ga0075437, IMG submission 74266) | Marine eukaryotic communities from Monterey Bay, USA to study complex ecological interactions - Minidiscus trioculatus and... | ecosystem: Environmental > Aquatic > Marine > Unclassified...
TCCTGTAACAGTCGAGCTAAGGGGAGTAAACGCAATCGCCTTATATTGTAATCATATGCTTCTTTCCAGTTGCGGAAAGGTTGTTCTTTTACGGCTTGTTTCCATACAAGTTCTTCAACAATAGTAGCATGTTGTTTATAATACTGGAAAATATCCCATGTCATTCTCACATCAGTATCGACAAAATGAGCATAATCTCGAAGGAGTTTATCACTGCCGAATAAACATTCGTATAAATGAAGAAGGTTAAGTCCCTTAAGAGATGGTCGTCTTAGAGTATTTTCATACTGGACTTTGGCTTCACGAGGTAGATACTTCAGCAAGGGAACAGAATGAGTGTCACTTTTTTTTATGAGGGTACATAGCACACGCTCAACTCATTCAAACAGGAGATACATACATCGAACACGTTACACGAGTAAAATTACAGTTGAGGAGGTGTGCAGAACTCGGCCTCTCTAGAGAGATTAGAGAGTTGGTTAGTAGATATAAGACTATGTAGTATAAATACTAATATGATACACCCCACAAAGAAGTTAGTCTACCAAATCATTAATATTATTAGCCTATAAAGAAATACAAGTATATTATACAATGGGTGATAATATTGTTGAACATATTAGTAATATACCGATAGTTATAAGTAAACAATTCCGTTTCATAGCAGATGTATTATTATTAGTGGACCGTTTTGATGTGATTGTGGGAGATGCACCGACTTTGTTTGGTTGCAAAGAAAACGCATCCTCCTCAGTCGCACCTACCATATCTAACGAAGTAATTGACGCTGATATTATGTCGAGGTCTATATATACAAGTTCCTTTCCCTCGGTCTGTAGAGTTTAAATTGTAACCGACCCTATGAACATAGAGATGTTATATGAGGTCGATCCTATGGTATCTTAATTTCCTTAAGAATAAGCCTGACTTAGAATGAAACTAATGGCAATCTGCTAGCGCTATACTACACTCCATCAACAAGATGAATTGCCCCACACCATACTTTTGCCCTCCCCCTATTCCACTTGATGGATCATCCGCCGCCGCTGATAATAATTATGATACCGCCACTGAACAAAAACAAACACAAGATGCTGGACAATTGTTAATGCCACTCAACCCCTCTCTTAGTATCAACTCTGATAATGATATTAATAATACCACCATGTCTCCTACTACTACTAATGTTAATAGTAACGGCGGTGAATCTGATTTCTATAGTAATGTATACCAACAAATTGATTGTTTCTCTACTAATATGGAAACTGAGTTACAAGAGTTGGAACAATTATTAGGTGCTGATGTCTTGGAGCTGTTAAATGATCCTAATGATTACGATGAAGATATAGATGATAATGAAGAGGTTGATATAGATGGAAAAGTTGGCGAAAATACAGATAACATGGATGGTTGTGATGTATCGATGAAAAGATTAAGTATTGCTGGTCACGGGCCATTAACAGAGGAGTCTGTCGCCAAAGTACACGCTGTTTCTAGTTATGTCAAGGAGTTGTTAAAAGATGATTCTTATAGGAGTAATCATGGTGATACTTTAGATGATGATATTGATGAAGAAAAGGATTCTGGTGAGGAGTTGGATAGAAAACAAAGTCAATCGCCTACTACGCCTTCAAGTGCAGAGGATAAGAATGTTTTATTAAATGGAGAACATAATAAGAAGGTACATGATAAGATTGAACAGCCTGTTTTAACTGAATCTCAATGTTCAGAGGATAAAGATGTTAAGAAAGAGTGTGATGAATTAAATGGGAAAGATGTGAAGGTAGATTGTGATGCAAGCAATGAGCCTGCACAATTATTGGCTGAGCCCCAAAGTACAAAATCCATAGACGATAAGGAGACAGTAGAAAGTGAAGGATTGAATGATACCCCGGTCGCAGAAGATGATAAGGTTGTATCCACTAATGATGAGGAAGATACGGGGGCACTAGAAAGTGATATAAAGGAGAATAAAGATGTAGTATTAGATGGGGAAGCCGAGTCAAGTGAGCAGCCTTCAGAGTTTATTGAACCATTGAAGGCGACACCTGTAGCTTTAGACAGTAAGAAGGAGAATAAAGTTAATGAAAGGAAATCTCTAACGCCTGTGACCGAGCCATCGAGTGTTGAGGATAAAATATCCGATAAAAAAACGAAAGAAGAGGATACTGTCGATACTGACAAAGATATAAATGAGAAGAAAGGAGTAAATGGTATAGACAGTAAGCCCGAGACAAGTGTCAAGAAGCAGACAACAGCTAAACAAATTGACATGACTTGGAACAAGTCCCCTGTTACAACAAAGACGACTAAGCAACCGACTGAGGGTGTGGATAGAGGTGGCAAAGAAGCAAAACAAAACAAAGGTAATAGCCATTCGCAGAAGGACGAGCTCGAGAAAAACACGAAGCAACAGACTTCTAAGCTGATAGATATGACTAGGAACGTTCAGAGGAGATCTCCAAAGCCGCCCAAGAAACAGTCTGCAAAAATGATAGATATGACAAGAAATGTAAATAAGACTCCTCGATCTGAGGCATCGCCTGCTGCTGCGTCGGTTAAGAAAGATAATCCGGACGAGAGTGCAGATAAGACTATCGTTGAGTCGTCAAATAGCGAGTCTGCTGATATAAGTACCAAGAAAGAACCAAAGCTTATCGATATGAAAAGGAATGGTGGCCGTAACACACCAAATAAACTTACAAATAACAACAAAAAGAAAAGACAGGAAAGGGAGAAGGCGGCACAAGAGGCACCACCCAAACAACCACCAACAGTCAAAAAGATTGATCCGTCTCAAACGAAACCACAAGACGATTTTAAGCACGCACCGCCTACTAGTGAGGGAAGTGGCGGCAGCCAAATAATGAAACCACAAGCTGCCAAACTAATTGATATGAAGCCTCGTCGAAAGGTAGAGAGTCGTCAAAAGAACAACGATGAAAGTAAATCCAATAGTAGTGGGGAGAAGAGTCAATCAAAAAAGCCACCATCTCAACAGCGCCCACCTACAAATGGACAGCAAGGTAGGGGATCTAATTATACTTCACCCGTAAATGGTACAATTGGTAGAGGGCCTTCTGATAGAAGAAGAGAGCAAGTTCCAACCTCGATGCAGATACAGACTACCAGGATATCAACTAACAAGAAAGAAACTTTAGCTAAAGCACTAGCACGTCCAAACAAAAGTCCAATAATATCCGAGAAAAGTACTATTACTAGGTCTGCAAGAGATCCAAACAAAGGTCCAAAACGAGTTGACAGTCGGAATGTTAGAGACCCAAGCAAAAGTCCGAAGCCTCCTGAGAGAAAACAGATCATAGATCCGCGGAGAAATAATACAGGGAGGCAAAAGACTAATAATCGGGTCGACAATGAATCTGCTTCGAGTAAATTGACGTATCAGTTATCAGCTAGGCAGAAGAAACAGATCCAAGAGTCTTTGGATCGGGCAAAGAGAAATTTCTTGCTATCGTTGTGAGCTTGAAGTGTAAAGATAAATATTAACATTAAGAGCTGTCTCCATTTATTATTCAAATATTCAGGCTGAGAGTACTTCTGTGTAATAGGATACGATATTATGACACTGTTTTGTCAGTATTACATGTACTATACTCGATACTATCAAAAGCAGAAAATGTATCTAAATATCTAATTATTTTATTGGTAGAAACCCGTGACAGATCATGAGGCCGCCGATGGCCGATGGCGACAAGTTGATGGAAGGGGCAAGGAATATTGCCAAAGGTGGTGTATTGATTGAATAGATGCAGTTCCGTATTTAAATTGTTGTATGCTTGGTTTGTGTACTAGTCGTAAAAACACATTATATCAAAAGTGTCAGAAGAGAGATGCCACGAGCAGAATGATGATTGGTTTGCGGGTTGATGTTATGTTTATATGGATGATATTCCTTATTGTGCTCAGCGAGCTCTCTCTGCGACAATATTATACATTTGCATTCACTGCAAGTACTCAGCTTTCAACAAGACATATCAATGATATAAACTGCAATATTAATAATGATCAAGATGACAATATCATATATACAACTGCTGTAATCAAATGCGCATATGATGGCACTTTCTTTCGGGGATGGACTGCTGGTAATTCAGAAACGAAAGTCAAGGATAATAAAGCAAAAGGTAATACTAATAAACACAATAATGAATCAACACAACAACAGCCAAATAGAAGACAATCAAGACGCTCTCGAACATTACAGAGAAAAGGTGGTAGTTATGGTTATAACAAAGGTAGAATAAGAACAGTTGACGATACTATACGAATGGCACTTGCAAAAGTATATGGAGATGTCAATCCAAAGCAAATCAAAATTGAAGCATGTAGTAGGACAGATGCCGGAGTGCATGCCGAATCATTAGTTGCTCAGTTTTACTGTATCAAGAATGATAAGAATGCAACGCAATCTACATCGATACAAAGGCCCAAATCAAATAATGATACAGATTACTTACCATTGCCATTTGATTCTAGTTTATCAAAGCTCGTCTATGTTCTGAATCGAATGTTACCCCCGGATGTACGGATAGTTGGGGCAGCGCCGTTGCCTCATGTATCCAGCTCAGTACCGATGAGAGGTACTGGTAATTCAAAAAGTGATGCTTCTATTGCATTTCATCCTACACTACATACAATTAGCAAAACATACAAATATCAATTTGCAGTTGGACCCGTACATGATCCAATTAAACAAAATTACTTGTGGCATTTAGATGGCTCTTCCAGTCGAGCTATTGGTATGAATGGCACAAGTTTTGTTTAGAACGAGCTTTGGCTGCCGCTAATTTGTTTGTCGATTCAAATGATGAGAGTATAAATAAAGATACTGCAATAGAAAGAGATTATGGTGCATTTAGGGCAGCATTCAAAGGTACTGATAGAGGAAGAGTACAAAGTACTATATGCAAGCTATGTCGATGTGATATATTGGAAGAGAGGAAAGAGCTGTTGCCAAGTTGGGAAGTTAAAGCTTCAAGTGAATACAAGTCGGAAGAGGGCAATGAACGATATGAGCGGCATGGTAGTCGTTTAGGCCAGTCTGCTTTTGGCTCGAAAGATACTACTAACCATCCACAAACTTACACTGTTGTAATCACAGGCAATCGATTCCTATACAAAATGATGAGAAACATTGTTGGAACCATCGTTGCTGCAGGGTGTGGTCATATAGAGCTCGATGATGTCAATATTGCATTAAAAACTGGCAAATGGAGAGGCAGTGATGAGGATCAGAAACATATTAGAAGGATATGTGCACCAGCAAGAGGATTGACATTGGTAGATGTTCAGTATCATTCAGATATCATATTTGATTGGCAAACTGGGTAATGGCAACAATCGATAATGAAGCGCGTCAAACTTAATAACGGTTATATCTTACTACACAATCATCATACCAACAACGAGTTTTGATCTCGTACGGCGGCAACATCCATTGCAGCTAATCGTTTTGTTTGAGCACGGGACTGCATTACATACCACAAGTAACCTACAACGACGAGAATTAGACCGCATATCATCGCTGGCAACTGTGATACTATATCCACATCTTCGTCGGTGTCGGGTGTTGTTACATTGCCGCCATCATCATCGTTGCCCTCTTTAATGTTTTCAACCTGGTAAAAGTAAGCTGCGATCATCAAAACGAAATCAAAACTTCCATGTAGCATAATAGCCGGTAAAGAGATCCAACCCAATCCATATCGTTTGTCACCTTCTAAGTCTCTTTTACATACACCTATGCTTTGTATCGCTGCACATAACGGATGTACTGGGAAGAAACTCCTCGCTAATAATGTCGATGCTTGTATGGCAATACCAGGTGGCGAATAAACAAAAATGTAAATGAGGTTTTCACAGCACGCAAAGCCTAAGCTCACTGAAACCATTGCCACTGTAATCGCAGATCCAGTTGACTTCAAACTTTGGTTTGAAAAACATGGCGTCTGTACCATTCGATAACCAAAGTATTTAACAAACTCTTCACATAATGCAGCAACTGCAAATGCGTTGATAAAGTTCATAAAGATGAATAGTCCAGGATGGTTCACGGCCAGGTCCTTCATTGCTTTTTTTGGATCGGTCTGCATTTCATCAGCCAGCTCACTGTCACTTGCTAAAATAATAGCTCCTGGAAGATACAACGTTTCATGGTTTATAAAGATGAAGAAAGACGATATTATCTTCTGTTAGTACATGAGATTTGCAAAGGCAATCAAAAGAGGCAAACTGAGTTCAAATGAAGTATGCACGCCACCGAGACTTTGTATTAAACACTTGAATTCACATGATAAAACAATACAAACACGGACTTTCCTGTAATCAACACGACACCTGATGCCACTGTTGAAATAACCATCTCAAATACAACGGCCATTGGTGTAGTTAGTAGAAAGCCGCAGCCAAAGTATTTTACAACAGAGTCGAATGATAAATTGAATCGATTGTAACGCCAGTGTACTAAATACTCAATGAAGAAGGCTTGACCAAGTGTCAAGAAGAGTATGATCAGGTTCTTCCAACTAAAGTTGCTATCCAGATCTGATAATGCAAACAAAATAATGAATACCAACACTGCCAACACATTCTTGAGTAGCTTACTTGAGAGCTCTGATATTGTTCTCATGTGTGCCCAAAGACTTTTATTCTGGCTTTCCCTCAGGTCAACAATTGCTGGGTAGTATTCTTCATATGGTTGAAAGGTTATGTAATCAATTTTGGGTATACCGTCATGACCAGTTAGTCTGTTCACCTCTCGTTCTTCTTGGGCAATACCACAACAGCCAAAACATTGAAACCAGCATTTACAGCACCAGAATGTTTTTGACAAACAGCCCCATATTTTGCTGCAAAAGTCACCTTCATTATCCTCCCCGTCGTCTTCATCAATATCATTATTATTAACCATACCAGATTCATCTATAAACTGATAGTCATGAGTATAAAAACAACTCCAGCATGTGTGAGCTCTTTTAATATCCAGATTGTGTCTAAGTAAAAATGATGCCATTTGTTGTGGGTCTACTTCTTCTCCCCGTTCATTAGCCCTTTCTTCATACAACCTTTGCATTATCACTTTCCTTGTGCCTTGGTTTTTCATAAATCCATAACTAATAATCTGAATAAGGTATTAGAACATACAACTGTGAGGTAAGTATACAAACATATATGTAACATATAATAACATTTGATAAATAGTAATACGTACCACAGCCATGTAGATGACAAATGGCCAGAATATATAAGGTGGGGCAGCTTTTGTAGTCTGTTGAACTCCTCCTTCTTGTTCATTCTCCCCTTCTTCTTCACTTGAGGAGGGCATAGGAATGTCAACTGCAAAGTAACTCATTGCAGCAATAAATAAAGCTGGTATAATAAACCATATCAAAACTCGAATCCATAACGATGGTGGTCGCTTCCCTGTCAATAAGTATCTATTCCGATCACTACTAAGTACTCCACAGCATGCAACAGCGCAACAATCAGTACGCGAATTGGGATTCTTGAATATATCACATATTGATGTAGAGAACCCTCCTCGATAATATCTTCTTCTTTGACGAGTTGATGAATCACCAACAGATGTTGAAGGTGGTCTTGTGATTGGCGTCTGTTCTGTAGCCATGCTTCCCTTTTTGATGTTGTGAAATGTTACTTGTAATCAGTCTTATCTTCCCTTCTACCTTTGCATATAAATGTTACTTGTAATTCAGGTTCTAATTATGGAATCTAGGAAATGGATATCATTGTGACCAATAACAAGAGCAATAGCATACCTATGTTGTCGTGAACTATGGTGTCCTCCTCTAACCTCTGCCGGTATAATGGAATAGATTCGTATATATTTGGCGATCGAACAAGGGGAGCACCCGGCCAGTTGTTGGGGTAAAGATTAGAGTGCTTTGCTTTAAAAGATGGATTATACAGTTATGTACTGGTTATGCCGCGCAGCTTGAGCGCGGGATGCATGGTGTCAAGCACCATGCATCCTATCAATCAGATAGTGGTGGACCCTGTAATATATTGAGTATGTTGGGGCGGCACTCTGCCCACAAAAGCTAAATCACTAGGTTTTTTACCTTTTTGTTAAGAACCTAATAAAATTTATTCACACCGTTTGAATAGCCAAAATAAGAGGATACCAAACCATTTGTAGGGTCTGAGCTAAAATAAATACACTGAAATTGAGTGTAGTTGAAAACTTTAGATTTAACACCACAAAAAGTTTTCTTTCCACCACGCAGATAGGTGTCTGCATTTTACCTCTTACCCCTTTTGGTGTAGTTACAAGGTTTCCCGATTTTTTTTGCGCTCGGGGGGCCCTACCCCCTCGCTAATTGGTTTGTGTCGCCTCAATACAGTAGGGGTGCAGGCAAATTCAACGAGAGACTAATTAGAGATGATTACTGGATGGTAGCAATAAGCTCCTCAGTACTGTCCCTGTTATAACCGAATAGAAGTAGTCAGATAACCGTAGTAGCAATAGTTATTTAGTTATGCTAGGATACGCTCAGCGGTATCCTTTATGTTGAACATGCATCATACTGTACTAGGGGCGACACGACAAACACCACCATATTCACACTCATTATGGTATTACCTCTTCTATTGATACTACTACTCGAGCCAAATGGTCGGTAATGGCGATAAACGATATGCTGAAAGATAAGTAACCCAATGATAAGAAAGATGATAGATATATAAACCATTAAACACAATTTCTTCTTTTTAATTTAAGTGTCCTCGTTTTGAAGGGGCTAGAATCTACCAGTCGTCCCCAAAATCATCCATATCTTCCTCCTTTGTAGCTTCCGCTGCCTTTGCTGCTGCTTCTTCTTCTGCCACAATTCTAGCAGCCTCCTCTTCAGCAAGTCGTTTCTCTTCTAGTTCAGCCTCCTGTTTTAACCGCTGCTGTTCAGCCTCCTGTACCAAACGCTGTTGTTCCGCTTCTTGTGCCAGCCGTTGCTCTTGTGCAAGTCTTGCGGCTTCAGCTTCCGCTTGGGCTTGTGCAGCTGCACCTCCATCATCGGCATCTACAAATTCATCACTGCAATAGATGAAAAGATGTAGAAATGATTGTCAGATTCAATACAAAAAAAAAGCATAAGATGTGGAACATATAATAAACTTACTCTGCGGCAGATTCATCAGCAGATTCTCCAACCGGCGCGGCAGGGGCTGGTGGTGGTGGTGCAGCAGATTCTTGTGCTGGAGGAGGTGGCGGTGCTGCTGCCGCTCCACCTCCCTGTGATTTAATTAGAGCAATCAAATCTAAATCAAGATCACCGACTGCGGTCGGATAATCACTTGCTGCAATTCCAGTTGCTTTTGTAGCCTCACGTTGGGCTATGAACATTTGTTCGACCTGAAGTGCAACGTCTCTATCGGGGAAGAGCTCTGGATTGGTAGCAGGGTCTGCCAATGCTTTAGCAGCCGTTTCGGATACCTTGATCAGGTCATCTTTCCACAAAGATACTATCTCCTCGACACGAGATGGGAGATATGTCCTAGCAAAGAAGGCTGCTTCAGGAAGACGGTTGGTAGCAATGAGGAGGTTAGCACATTCTTCGACATTACCCGTGAGGAGATAGGACACGAATGCAATGTTAGTCTTCCCCTTTGCCTGGGCCATCTTGGCTAATTTTTCCATGCCATCAAAATTACCCACTGCCGAGTACAACAACAAGAGTCCTGGGAAGTCATCACTAGCAAGACTGCATGCCTCCGTAAGCTCAAAGTCGCTAATCTTTAAGGCTGCATCACTTAGCTTCTTCCATTTGGCCATTGTATCGATGGAATTCTTCTCGTCGGCAGGCGTTTGTTTCATGAGTTCATGTGCAATGTCAATCTTCCCAAGCTCCAGTGCAAGATCAAACTTATGATCATCATCAGTTGTGACCTCCAATGCTTCCTCCTTGAAACCCTGAGCTTCTAAAAACCTGGCAATTGTGGTATACTCAGATTCGGGGATGGAGGAAAGTAACTCATTGGCAGCGTCAAAATCTCCACGCATCACTGCGGTTTGATACTGAAGCACTGCCAACATGACTCTGTATGAAACAATGTTCAAACTCTTATCCACCAAGTAGACACGATCTTCCTTGGCGAGATATCCAAGCACGCTGTGCATAGTAGTGCCAGATGAATTAGTATCCAAATGGACAAGTGTCTGGATCTTGCCACCAACACTGTAATTGAGGCGTCCGGCGTTATTGCAGTAGATGAAACAATCACCTACCCATTGGCCAGAAGTGATGTTATCACTAATCTCGTATAACAAATCAAACGATCCATCTACACCATCCTCGGGGGATACTTGACCCATTGCAATAGCAGACGCTGTCACGGCGGCGTTGTAGCTCAATACATAGGCGGAGTCCCCGCATGCAATAAGGACGAGATTTCCTGAATCAGACCAATATACCTCCTTTGGAGCTACGTCAATCTTGCGTACGAATTCACCAGAGTCCCAATCATAAAAGAGAACGGCTGAATCTCCTCCCTTAACTCCAAGTAAATGTCCCCCGAATAACCCATCGGCACTTGCGGTGGCTGGCTTAATAGCACGACTTTCCTTGAAATTCTTGAAGAATTTAATGCGGTTAACAGATTCACGAATGGCATAATCTCCAGTACCGGTGGCTGACCAAACGAAGTCAATTGCTTGTCCGAATGCCTTGTTACGTAAGGCCTGGGCGGTGTAAATGATGAATTCACCGTCACCACAAACGGCAATGAATCGTCCATTACAGTTATGTTTGATCGATTGGGGATAAAGTTCACACGCTCCCAAATCACGGGGTACGACAGGAAGACGATCACCGTCAGGCAACGCATCCTCATCGTCTCCGCCGGCAAGGCCTTTGACAGTGGTGGTTTGGATTTCATTATTCTTAGCCCAAACAACCTTACCAGTTCCATCCATGGAAACGACGGCATCATCAGATCCAAGTTCAACAACTACACATCCTTCATCGAACCCAATGGCAAGTTTGGTAGTCTCCTTTGTGGCTGCTAAAGCCCATGCACGTTCCATGCCGTAATTTAATGTAGTCTCGGCACGGTATGTGGTACTCTGCCACAAACGAACAGTCCCATCCTCGGATGCAGAACAGATTAAGGGAAGTTTAGGATGGAATAATACTGAACAGATATTGTGCGAATGCCCATCCAACGAATGTACAATTGACTTGGTTTGGTAATCCCAGATTTTAACGGTGCGATCATCGGCACCCGATAGAATATAGGGCTTATCCCCCGAGGGGTAATAATCAATACAATTCACACCACGTTCATGTCCCTCCAATGTATAATGAGGTAATGGACTACCCAATCCCCAAACTTTAATGCTCCTATCTAAACTAGCCGAGGCAAATGTATTACTATCCTTGGGATTGAACTTAACCATCATAACGTAGTGTGCATGTCCTTCGAATAATTGTGTACAATCAAATCCACGATCCCAATCCCAACATTTAATAGTCATGTCGTCTGAACTTGTTAAAAAGTAAGGCAATGAAGGGTGTACCTCAACATAACGGATATAATCCGAATGTGCCTCAAAGTCTTTAATCTTTTCCATGGTATTGTAATTATAAACACGTAATCTCATATCATCTGAACTAGCAACGAACCATTGTTTACGTGTGATAAATTTAGCACAACGGACTGGTAATTCGGATACTTCAAATGTTTTAACATTTGATCCACTTTCATAATCCCAAATTGTTACATTTCCTGAATATAATGCTGCTAAGGCCCATGATTCAGTGGGGTGTATGTCTACAGACTTTACACGCTCGGAACTAACCGATAATTTCTTTTTAATATCTAAACGAATTGGCTGTTAAGTTTTGTGGTGATGTGTGGGGGTATTAGGTAAAGATATATATATATATATATATATATAAGAATGTTTAATTAGTTGGAATATGTTGTGATGTGTGGGGGTGTTAAAGATATTTACAAATATGTTTATTAGTGGAATGGTGATGAAAAATATTGTCAACATATCTTGTGAGCATCAGCCTTGTTGCGT
>Ga0075437_12547_pt1 | contig 12057 bp, 9 predicted proteins | sample MintriMetagenome_FD_74266 | JGI IMG/M metagenome (GOLD analysis project Ga0075437, IMG submission 74266) | Marine eukaryotic communities from Monterey Bay, USA to study complex ecological interactions - Minidiscus trioculatus and... | ecosystem: Environmental > Aquatic > Marine > Unclassified...
TACTTTGCCTTTCTTTTTTGATGTAGTTTTCCATCGTCGAGCAAATTGATTATATAATATTGTACTACTGCTAGTACAACTACTATTATTGGGTAGCAGAGATCTTCTGCATAGGATAGTGGATAACATTGTACTCAAAGTGATAATCTGATGAAATTGATGAGGATGCCCTATTATTTGCTCGGATATTCAAGATTTGATATGTAAGCAGTGTTATACTAAACTAAACGGTATCACGGTATACAACAGATTGATATGAGTGGTGGATTGCAGAAACATGTAATCCGATCTGCAAAGTGAGAAGCAATACCATGCAAAGTATGTGCGGTAGGAAACACTTAGGATCAAATACGGTCAAACCGATTTATTCCACGCGTAGTATCGCTTACAATTTCATTGCAGTATAAACCACCTTTGTTCTTTTGACCGGTTTATATTTTCACACTAACTCCAACCATAACTTCCTCTCCAACTATTACAAACTACTATCATAACAATACCACAAAGATGCAATCTCTCCGTCGTATAGTAACACCAACAGCAACATCGACACTCCGTCGTCACTTCTCAACACCCGCCGCTGCATCCTCTGGCCTAATGAAATTAAACTTCAACTTACCACAAGAAACATTATACTCCTCAACACCAGTACAATCAGTTATCGTTCCAGGTGCCATGGGTGAATATGAAGTAACTGCTGATCATGTACCAATCGTTGCTGAGTTAAAAGCTGGTATGTTAAGTATTAAGCATGAAGATGGTGATGATGAAAAGTACTTTGTGCCGGGAGGGTTTAGTTTAACTCATGAGGGTTCTACTACGGTAAGTTATTATTTGGCAGCTATTATTTGTGTGGTTTGTGTGGCTCGTGGTATCGTGTTGATGTATTGGGATGGGTTAAATGAGGTTAAATTGTTTAGTTATGATTGTGTGCGGTTTTGTTAATATTAATGCCGCTAACTCATTATTCAACCACACAAAATTAACGCACAACCACAAAACGAATGGCAATAACAATAAACCAACCACACCACCTCAAAACAAACAACAACCACATATTAATTACATCATTAAATAGGATATCGTATGTCCCGAGGCAGTTAAATTAGATGATCTAGATCTTTCCGCCGTAACGGCAAATTACGAAGCAGCTAAATCAAAAGCAGCCTCACTTGAGGCCGGTAGTCCCGAGGCTGCCGAGGCATTAATAGAAGTTGAAGTTAATAGGGCCATGGGTGCGGCGTTGGGTCAGACTCTTGCCTAAGATATTGGTTGATTGATTGGTAACTAATGATTTATGAATTATTTGGGGAATAGAATTATTTGATTTGAGGGTGCAGGGATTATATCAGTTCAATTTTGAATTGAAGGAATGGGTATCAAGGGCATTATGTAATAGTTAAGGGGGGTGTATTGTTAAGGATGGTTTGTTTTAGACGAGTCTATTGTCTGATTGGGGATTGAGTTCATGATTTTGAGGGATGAGGATAGGATGGAGATCAATCTTTAACACAAAAAACTATAAAGGAACTCGTTTTACTTTCGTCCCGTAACACAGAGTATAATATCTGAAAGATAATATGCACGATATGCAATCCTCCTACTCTTAGCAAAGTGAACTAGAAGACTAGAAGCGAACAGTATAAGGCTGGAGTATGCCCTCGTGGGCAAAACTGTATATTTGTGGACGATACGATACGATACGGTATTTTACGCCATTATATTGCTTGCAACTTGCAACAAATATCGTAGCAAATCTGAGATGAACTTTACACATTAGATAGCGCCCAATCACAAGGCCGACGAGCTCTAGAATAAAGTACAATATACATAGAGTGGTGGTGATATTGCTGATTAGCGGTGTACTATACCGCACGGGGTAGAAGAGAACAACTACATACACAAACACATCACGTGTACCTTATTTTTATTTTAGAAGTATGGGTAAAAAAGCAAAGAAGAAAGGAGGCACTAAGAAGATGACCTCATCGTCTATATCTTCTTCGGCAGCAGGTGAGTTTCATTCTGAATAGAGGGTTAATCTTCATACATCATCAGCGGCACATAATAAATGATACGCCGGAGTTTGTTTTGCAATTTTTTTATTAATTTACTCATTTTAATACAATACTTAACACACACATTACACATGTTAATCCCCTCAGCCGATGATGAGTTATGTGAACAGTTTTCTAATCTGACTCCAAATGAAGATAATGATGAAGCAACTGTATCATTGTCTCCTTCCGAAAGATATGCTAAAGGTTTGGAGCTCATAGCTGGTCGTGACGAGATGGAAAGAATGTTGACAGACGAAGCTAATGCCAAAGAGCTCAGTGAGAAAGAGGACCTAGGCCATCTTTCCTATTTAATAATGGCTATGCATACAGTTAGCATAGCCGAGTGTGGGATCTATGAAGAAGAAAAGCACATGAGTTTGATATATGCCGAAGCAATCTTTGTGCCGAAGAACATTCTGATACAATGTTTGCCGACGGGGGAAGAAGCTCTTTGACAAGCTATCAATGGCTCGTATGAAAGCAGTGATGGAAGATCCCAAAAGAAAAGCTGAATTGGAAAGGCTTAAAGAAGTGGGAGACACCGAGGGTAGGCTACGCCTGATGAAGGAGATTGGCCACGCAATCGAGGACGAAGAGAATTTGATTAGGGCTAGGGCGGGGATGCCTCCTAAACCTCGGGAAGATATATTCATTGGCACATTGATTGATGATGAACTCTTCTCAACGTCTCCACCTGGACAAGAATGTGATATCTGTTTCTTGATTCTACCCACTGATGATCGTTGTACGTACCAGCCGTGCTGCGGCAAGGTGAGGATATTCTACATATTCATTATATATTGTGTTTTACGCCCGCACTAACCAGACTCTTCTCAAATAAGACTTTATGTGATGGGTGCATGTTCTTCCATAGGGAAGCATGTAAGGAATATTCTTGCCCCTTCTGTCGTAAACCCGTTGTGCTGACTGATGAAGGGAGAATCGAGCTTACTAAGAAACGTATGGAGGTTAATGATAGCAACGCATATCATATGATGGGGGTACATCAATTGATGGGATCGATGGGCCTGAAGAAAGATGAGAGGAAGGCATTGGAATATATTGAAAAGGCTGCAGAGCTTGGATTGAACACGGCACATCATACTCTTGGATCTATGTATTCGGAAGGCATGGGAGTTGAAAAGGATGCGGCAAAAGCCTTACACTACTATCGACTTGCGGCAATTGGGGGCAATATCCATTCGAGACATGCTTTGGGAGTTAGAGCTTACTTTGGTGAACCCCAACAAGTTGAGCTTGCTATGAAGCATTGGTTATTGGCCGCTGAGGCAGGACACGACGAGTCATTGAAAAACATCAAATTTGGATACCAGAATGGTTGCGTCACAAAGGATGTGTTCGCTAAGACTCTGCGTGCTCATCAATCGGCCACAGATGAGATTAAAAGTGATCAGAGGGACAAAGCTATGGAGTATTATTTGAAGAATGTGTCTGAACGGGCATCTCAAAGGGGTGCAGAGTGGGATATCTCAAAAGGAGGAGTGTTACACCACCGCGACAATCTGGTAGAATAAGATTTGTAGTGGCGGAAGACTAGCGCACGTCTTCGGAAGGTTGCTTTGCACGGTAGGCAGTGGGTGTTGTAGGTACCGATGTGAGGACTGCAGCCCAAAACCACCAACATAAACTTAGAAGCCAAAAAGTGCACATCATATGAACTTCTACAAAGCTTCTATCTATGCATTCAATGCAAGAAACTACTAATGCTCTTCTATTTCCTCTTAAATCTTACACTTGCCCCCACTATTGCAATAGAGAAGGGAAAGCGCCTCCTAAGAGGCAGCTATATATCTCAGCAGCCTCCTGAAAGAGGCAGCTATTATCCAGCAGCAGTCAAACATATATCGTTTTATCGCCAATATTCAATTTCAATGAAGTGTATTTTTTTTGTTTACATACCATAGGTATAGGTACGATAGTTGGCAGCAATTGCACATGAAATAAGTTATAATAAAGATCTTAAATCTGGACATTCATTGCCATTATCTTGTTATACCACCGCCGCCGGAGTCGGTACACGAAGATAAGAAAAGTTTAGAGAAGATATAAAAATATCTTTGAGACGTGCAGGAACTTGATCATACAACTGAGCTGATCCATCTCATAATATTAGTATCATGACAGACACTAAAACATTAGTATTAAATCATTTACGGAATGAAAAGATTAAGTTATGGTTACCACCATATCGAAAGTTACCAACCGAAAATGGCGGAGGTCCAAATAATTGCGAACTATCTAACCTAGCTGAAACGATACAAACTACATTATCAAAGAACCAAGCAGATAAGAATGCTCTACCAACAGCAAATGATATCTTAGCAAGTATAATTGAATTACAAAATCATGCCATACAAAAGAATAGTATCACCATCAAGATCATAGCATCGAAACAACATTTTGAATCAATATCATCATCATCTATATTATCAAAAACATTATCAGAAACGAATGCATGGGGTGAAATATCAATAATTGAAAGTAATAATCACGTTGGTAATCATTTACAGGGGAATGGCAATTCACTTATATTACGTGTAGTTAATTTATCATTTACATTATGTGTTAGTCAGTTATCAGATGATTTGTGTAGGTTGTTGAATGCAAAGTTGTGTAGGGTGATTTATAAGGGTAGGAACTTATCTTCTGGTACTGAAGAGGGTACTACACTTCGTAAGATTATATCTAGTGGCAAGCCGTCAACATCAACATCGAATAGTTCGAGTACCAAGAAGAGTGATTTACTGTGTGTAGTTTCTGGTCACGGATATGTTGCCCCTGTACAAAGTGCAGTTGCTGCCGCGGCACTCCCAAACAATGAATCAACTTCGGAACAACAAACTGATGCAGGCATTATCAAATCCATTAGAGAAGCTGCAATTACAGTTCAGAACTCTAGGATCGGTTCTAGGTTTGAGGTTACTGATCAATCGGGTAATCTAGTGCCAATGCATCAGAGTGATACTGTATCATTTCTAACGGCATTAGGATTGCATCGGATTGGCCGATCCAAGCTTGAGAAGCATTTAGATTCGTCTACTGGTACTGACGGCGATGCTGCCGCCGAGAAAGATAATGTTGCATCAGCACTAGTCTTTCTTCTTGAGGCAGATTCGGAATGGAACAAGTCACAGACTCTTGAGAGTTGGAAGGACAAGGTTGATAACTATGGTCTTCTTCAGCTTGACATATCTTGGTGTTATCTCCTGCTTGAAAGTTTGGAGGATTTGGGAGATGCAGTTAGTCGATTAGACATTGCCGAGAAGGTATTGAAAAAGCAAGTACATGCCAACTTTATTACATTGGCACTGACACAAGCTGAGATGAACAATCCGATCCCTCCGCTCTGTGCAGTATTTGTTCGGTTGTTTCTATTGCAAGGCGTAGCGAAGAAGATGATGAACTGCAATGCCTCCGCAAAGGAGCGATTAGGATGGGCTAACATCTTGTGCACTAAGTTGCAGAGTTCATGTACACCCGAGAGTATCGAATCTTTATGTTCTGCGTACTGGGTTAGCAAGCCAACGGCTATATCCGCCTTGAGGAGGGCTAATGGAGATGCCGATGCCGCTGGTGGATTGATAGCTCAAGATCAAGTTGAAGAGAAACAGGCCTCGAAGAAACGAAGAAGACAGCGAAGTCTTGGGAAATGCAAAAACAATACAGACTATGTCAACATCGATCTCATTCCTACTCTAGCAAGTATGATGGGATTAGTGGTCAATGTAGATGATATCTCGAGGGATGAAGAAGAGCAATCTACCGGGCTGCAGATCGTTGTCGGACTTTTACGACTCTCGAACAATAGTGGAGACGAATCACTCGAGCTATACAACAGACTCGGTGCCGATCAAGTACTACAACAGGTCGAGGCATTAGATGCATCATCTGGAAGGATGAAGAAACAACGATCATCTAAAACACAACGAAAGAAATCGGAGCATAAAGTACAAGACATGGATTTGTCCGTTCTATTAAGCATGGGGGTAGACGAGACAAGAGGGAGAGCAGCCTTAAAGGCTACTGGCAATGTTGATAGTGCTCTACTATGGTTGAGTAGTGACGATGTCAATGGTCAGGATGATAGTGAAGAGGGACCCACATCCAACAATAATATCGACGAGAACGATGATAACGATGATAGTGGCAACGGTAAAGAGGGAGGTATGTCTGACGAGAGTATGGATAACGCCGAGAGTTTTGACAGTGAAGAGGAAAGAAGGGATACAACAACAAGTGAAGAAGTTGATAATGCATTTGCACTTCTCGAGGAGGAGATTGGCAATGCACTTGGGAGTGGATCAAAAGAAGTCCTCGAGTCAGAGTGGCTTGGTGCCGACCTAACAAAGGAGATGACTATGATCCAAAAATATATGTAAGAGGGTCAGAGTTTATCAGTCAAGTATTAGTAGTACGATCAACCTAATCTCAGTATCTTTTCACTACTATATATTGGTACTTTAAGTCTGGACACTTTCAACTTCCTACATTTATTTGTTTGGTGCTGTTTGACTACTGGGAGGATACCCTCAGTAGAGACAATACGAACATGAAGATACTTCAACACAAACAGCTGTCGTTTAGCAATTACGAGGGAGACCCTTCTCACGGCAATACTCACTTGGAGAAATTCCAGGTAAGTAAGCTTGATTAGCCCACTTCTTTGGATCCTGCTCCTTACAGGGCAACCCGTCACCACAAAAAGGTTTATTTCCGTCGTATGGGAATAATTCCCGCCAATCATCTTGGTCATAGTAACAATCTAGGTCATTCCAATCATTAGGACCAGGACAACCTCCTCCAGGAGTAAATGCTGTTTTCATTCGCTTCAGTGCATAATTCATTCCAATTGAGTGGTTGAGAAGTTTTGTCATATCGTATAAATCTGGTTTTGTACTTAGGCAATCATACCTATACCATTTAGTGTTGCTATTGGGTTTTCCAGTATCAAACGTCCCTGTACTCCAACCATAAGTCACACGCCAATTTGCAATGTACCATTGTTCCTTCTTCTTGCAAATACCATTAAAATCGAGGAAGACATCACTATAATATCTATTATCTCCAGTTCCGTATTTATCTTTGAGATTCCAGTAATAATTTACTCTCATGCTCGTTGGATGATGAGCAGTATGATTTAAATAACCAACAAGGCTTGTCACATTTGGAAGAGAGCATGCGGAATTTTCGTCAAGAAGATACCCAAGTAGCACCATCAGGTTATTGTTAGACATCAAAGATAATGAATTGGTCAATTTTCTAGCTGAACTAAAAACCATTTGCATCATTGCGTCGTAATACTTGACATCTTGATTGATAGTGCTTGGTGCGCTCTTGATTGTGTCGACTTGCTGTTGAACGAGATCAGATAATTCTTGAGCTCCACCTGAAACCAATATGCCTTTAATCTTCTCTTCAAGTTTAGTTGCTTCCCTTGGAGCCAATACATTTGCTCCACCCTTTGCTAGCGCTTCCATTGTCCACGTGTCTATATCTTCTGTTATGAAACCTGCTCTTAAGGCTTCTTCAGTAAAATATTCAGCAGCTATGACTTCTCCGGAAAGTATCGCTCCTTCAACTTCTCCAACGCCCGGAATAAAGAGAAGAGTAACTGCAATGGCATCAAAGACATAGTCATACCAGGGTATACCATTATCATTAGCCATAGCTTTAGCCATGTCCAAGAATATAGCATCACTTGTTGCCTTGTTAAAGGTTGACACACACGTACTAATTCCAACCCCCATCCAATTCCTTAGCTGGTCTCGGTACTCGCTAGTGAACCAAAGTGCATTATTGTTCTTCAAAGAGTAACCCCGAATAAGTAAGGCAAAGTCTTCATCATCCGGCTGACATTTGAACTCACCAAGCTTGGTAGGATTGTCTACACAGCATTTGATATTTCAATAATCAAACAACCGGTTTGACTCTGCGTAAGTGCCGAAAGGTTCTGTTTCACCATCATCTGCAAAAATGAAATCACCTTGCCACAAGTTTGACAACTCATATCCATATTCCTCATGGTGTAATGGTTTGGGTGATATGATATCAACACCCATCGTAAAAGCCAATTTGGTAATGGTTTCTGCATTAGGTGGAGGATAAATAGAAACAGTGTAATCCGGATCAATTTTCCCATCTTGGACGTAAATACAACCCTTGCAACGCCTCCAAGTCTGGTAGTTAATCCGTTTATTCTCAGGTGCGCTAGCATTATAACTGGATGGAAAATAATTGTCACAAGTAGAAGGAAGTTGTAAATCCCCCCAAGGCACATTGGCAGGCTTGCTTCGAAGTGGATTACACTCGTCACATGCCCCTGGATAGTCATGTTGACATATTTGAATGCAAGCATCGATAGGGGAGTCAAGTTGTTTTCCTTCTGCTGCCGCTTCATCACCTAGAAGCCAAGCAATCCTTCCTAGCCTTCTCTTCCTCTCCACCAGCCAATGCTGCCTCAAGTTTCATAAGGCGTGCCTCGAGTTTGTCAACCCTTCGTTGGCAAGCATCCTTCTTAAACTTAGGAGCCTTCCCTCCTGCCTTCCCTAGTACCCTGCCATCTTCATCATCGTCGATCTTGATGTCCTCGCTATCAACACCTTCTTGACCTTGACCTTGACCATACGTGCAGACAACATGGAGTAGAATTAATGCAGCTCGGATAAGTTTCATCTTGTTATCTGTGTATGTATTGCAATAGAGCGGATATAAACGATAGGATATGAGATCTGGTTTTGTTTATTGCAATATGATAATGATATTTATATTCCTGAATAAAGTGAAACCAATCGAAGCCAATCGAGCACTTGTTTTCCTGTGGCAATGGTTTCATTCTTTCTTATCGGATGTGTCTCATTAAACGCAGTCTGTTCATTCTCCGTTTATCTATTCAGATGTGAAGAGATCTGACTAATCTTTTGTACAGTGGACTTCGTAATAAGTTGAAGATACTAATGTTGATTTTGTCCCGAATAAATGAGTTAATGAATAAAGTGGACCAAACCCGAAAATCTTTAAACTGCTGAAGGATACCGCAGTTCTCTCAACTAGGCCTTGCTGACAAAAGTACCTACACTGGTGGAGACCGGCGGGCTGCAGGCCTTTCCTCAGTATATTGTGTGGTGTAAACCATTCCTTGAATAGCCTTGAATGAAATGTTGTTGTTAAAGTTATTTACAGCAAATGCAAAGATTGTCTCCTTTCACCCCCCAATAATAATAACCCCCGAATTAACTAACCCCAATTCTTCAAGTCTTTTCTCAACTATCGATTGCGGGGTTTGAAAATCTGCTTATTAATGTGCGGATACATGAGCTGCATTGAATCCTATCTGTAGTCATAATATAGCATTGATTAATAAATCCCAATCATTCAACTTATATGAAAGCATCAAGAGTGCCTTGGTTCTCGGTTCTCGATCAAAAACAAAACTTTGTGACATCACTAATTCAATATCTTTCCATTGACAATAGACACTCTAGACGGCTCCCCAGTCGTGGCCGAGACAAACGTTTAACCAAAGCGCCTCCTTCTACACATGAAGCACATTGGAATTGATAACTAAGGCAACACTATCCTCATCCTTTACAATATCGGGAAGTACATGTGTTGTATTTTGTGTCCGGGAGATTCAACTATACTTTCAAGTATAGAAATAACAACATTCAACTCATCATATAGAAATAACAACATTGGGAGATAGATTTGTCTGTGGAAGGTTTTCGTTATTGAGTTGTGGTCTGTTTTGGTTTGTGAGATTCATAGAGGCTCTGGTGAGATTCAATGCATACCAACACAAGAGAATCTCGTAATATTTCTATTCCGTGAGTCCTTCAATATTGATAGCATCAATCTGCATCAATACTCAATACATATCTCGAACATGATCGTCTGTGACTTTTGACGCTAAATTTCCTCTGAAGAGATATACTTGTTGGTGTTGGTTGCCAAGTAATAGATTCGTTTGAGGTAGCTGACGATTGTGTTGATACTGCTATTGCAAATAAAGGTATTGATGGCTTGGTTAAAATGTTTGCCTAACATCAAGTCGGGTAGATCTGATATATTAGATATTGAACTATCATTGGTTCTCCTCCTCTTCATATCCGGTTCTTCACTTTTATTGTTACTCATGATTGCTTATGATATGTATATAGAAATACCCAACTCTCTAGGACACCAAAGAAATAAGTAATCAACCAAGAAAAGATATCAGCAATGCAATTTGCAAATGCTGTGTGTATCCTTTCTAATTTCTTCCGCTTATGCCTTCAGATGTACAATCTTAAGCACTGTTTAGGCTATACTATTATGTCGGTATGTACTAGAGATAGTATCAAACCCAAACAACCAATACGAATACTAGACGAGAAGAAAAGGGGGGAGATAATAATGGTATCTTTTAGTCGCGGAGCAACACCAGGTGAAAGATAGATATCACATTGATAAGTAATTGGCATATATCAACCACCGCTGCATAATAACATATATTTTTTGTTCAATTGGCACAATTTCTTGGTATTTATTTAGACGTGAGTGTCAGACCTTGCTCTTATCTCGTGATGACTCATATTTTGTCTTTTTGCCATTGCAATGCTGGTATCATAGATATATTATAGTTATTACACCATGATATCCACCTCCAATACAATCTGTATACTGTATTGCATCCTATCATTCTCCACTAGTAGGTCCTGTATGCTCAGTATCCGATCAGCTTCATTTGCATTAGCTTTTGCCCCCCGTCGAATCATTGCCTCTTCTTCTGCAACAACTAAACAACAAACTGCAAGAAGTATGACAGCTACCACAATAGCACCATCTACTAAACCATTAACACTAGAAGAACATTCACCATCCTATGCATCACTACTCGATAAACTACGTACCATTACACATCTTAACCATGCCTCATCGGTATTGAACTATGATCGTCAAGTATTCATGTCACAGACTGACAAAACGTCAGCCGCAAGAGGGAAACAAATGGCAACACTTGCAACAATCCTTCATGAAAAGTCAACCGATCCTGAAATTGGTACATTAATTGAAAAGGCAATGGAAGATTTAAATGATTTAACTGCATCTTGTGAATCTGATAAGAAGGTAAATGAAGAAGATTTGAAAACAGCCAAGCGTGTATTGGAGTTAGAGAAAAGGGATTATAATAAAAGGGTATGTATTCCTAGTGAATTGGCAGCTCGGAAGGCAAAGTTGGAAGCGTCTGCTAATCATGCTTGGGTTCAGGTATGTGCGTGCTGTGTTTATGTAATGCTACTTATTTGTTCATGTAATATGTTCATATGATATGCTCATATGATATTATATCCGTATATGATATGCTCAAACTCAAATCTAATACTCTATCTAATCTTCCTTTATGCAAACATAATATGATCAACACCAATGCTCGATCTAAATTTATTAAAAGGCCCGGGAGAAGAATGATTTTGATTCATTTGCACCATACCTTAAAGATTGCTTCGATACTGCTGCCGAACAAGCCAATTTAGTCCGTGGAGAGAATAAGGATACATCTCTCTACTCAACAATGCTTGATGATTTTGAGATTGGTATGTCTCAGGAACGAATTGATACATTATTTGGTGAAGTACAGTCTGCATTAGTACCCTTTATTAGTAAGATTCGTAGTAGTACCAATCAACCATCATTTTTCCCCTTCCTCCTCCTCTCTCTCGTAATGTCACGGTCGCAGTGCCGGGTGCAGAACCAGACGATGCCGCTGCTCTCTCTTCCTCTCCTCCCCCCCTCTTCCTCTTCTTCTCCTTCTTCGCCATCATCGTCATCAGCATTATGAAAATTCCACACCTCTATTTGCCTCACTTCCGAAAATACATTCTCATCAATATACGAACAATTAGGTTCATATCCCACATCCTTCTCTAACTTACTACTACATTGTCCATTCCGACGATTAGTAGGTGCCAATGTAACTTTACGAATGGGAGATATACTA
>Ga0075437_10430_pt1 | contig 12041 bp, 8 predicted proteins | sample MintriMetagenome_FD_74266 | JGI IMG/M metagenome (GOLD analysis project Ga0075437, IMG submission 74266) | Marine eukaryotic communities from Monterey Bay, USA to study complex ecological interactions - Minidiscus trioculatus and... | ecosystem: Environmental > Aquatic > Marine > Unclassified...
ATGACTCTGGCTGTTGTACTAGCATTGGATCAAGTCGTCTTTCTTGTTTTATTTCATGAAGAGAGGTTGTGTAGGTATTCAGCATTTGAACAGCCATCGGATCTCCGGCTCGTACTGCAGCAGTTAGGGGAGTTTCTTCGTGAATTTCTCCATCATATTCACTTAGAGATCTCATATATCCTGGAAATTGTATCATGGAGGGTAAATGAGGGTTGGCTCCTCCCTTGGTGATGAGCAGCTGGATGATTTCATGGATGGCATCATCTTGATCATTGGCCTTCTCTCCGTAATCATAGACAGTCTCTAGAAGTGCCCTGTTAACTTCACTACGAACTTGTCCTCTAGAAGGAGAAGAACCATAGCATGAGTCAAGGAGAAGCTTTACCATCTCCGTCGATCGTTTCGATACTGCTACTACCAATGCACATGAGTCTAACCATAAATTTGAATTAACAGCAAACCGAGTTGATAGAAGATGCATGATGATATCAATTCTTGTGGAGAGGAGGCGAACAGAGGTAGACGTAAGACGAGGCAGATAAACAATATACTATCCAAACATACATTTATACATACAACATGTAACTTACGATTCTGAAGCCACCGCCGAAACAAAAGGTGTATAACCGAACTTATCCTTAATATCTAACGCTTTGGATACATTAACACCAGGAGTAGTATGACAATCGAGTAATATTTCCAATAATTGTAAATCACCTTGATTACATGCCAAATGTAGTAAGTTTTGTTTATTATAGTTCGTTGTCGATAGTATCCGTTTTTGTTCCTTTATAGGGGTGTATCGTAAGAGCATATCAAATGCATTTGCACATTGTGAAGAAGAAGAATCTGGCATGGCTAGTTGATGATGATGATCATGACTATCATCTTCTCCTTCCTGTTTATAGTTAGACCGGCTCATACAACAAAAGTGATAAGCAGTATTACCACCCAATTGTTCACGACGTACCAACTTCCTTGGAGATGATATACACATTATTGTTTGGATACATTCCACTCGATTTAATTCACATGCTAACATTAATGGTGTTCGTCCATGCTCATCTTCTTCATCGCAACTATTGTTCTTTGATGAGAAAGATGTGGAAGTTGTAGTTGATGTTGTATACAAGAATCGTACTATGCCAGGAAGATTCAGGTATATGGCAAGCTGAAGTGGAGTCAATGCATTCACATCGGCTGACAGTAGATCCGATTCTGGGGCTGTTGATTCTTCATCCTCGAGACCAAGAATGGTTGATAAACCAACTCTTAAAGTTCTCCATCGATCAACATCTTCATCGTTTTGCATTGTCAATAACCGATTCAATACAATTTCCCCATCCGACTTCTCCCTCTCATCCATGTCACTATTATTATGACTGAAACTACTATTGCCCATTATCACTTGATTCGTATACTTCAATGATATAATATAAACAGCATAATGTAATGGATAATCTAATCCCAAACATAACTTCTCTAAGTCAAGTATAGATTGTGATACAGTTGGTTTAATATATGGTATTATTGGTGGAGTTTGTGGTCGTGGATGTTTATTAGGTTTGGTCATTTCATCAAATGGTGTTGAGGATAATGATGGTGGCTCCATTGGATCATAGGAGTTGGTGTGGATGAGACTGTCATTATCTGAAGACGAAAAAGATGATGAACTATTACTACCATTATCATCGGAAGAAGAGTCGTCAGTATCAGCATGTTGTACCTTGGAACTAACATCTCCACTATTCAACAAGGCCTTCCCTGTCTCCTTCTCATCCAACATCCTTCTTCTCCTCTCTAACCGTTCCTCTTCCACCTTCCTCCGTTTAGCACGTACAGCATCCCACCATCTTTTACGCATCTTAGTTAATTCAGTATTTGTCCATTTATGTTTTGTATTTGGTAGTGTTGATTGATAATAGTTGCTGCTGCTATTATGAGTTGATGCTTCGGTAGAAGAAGAGGGTGGATATTGTACTCTCTTTTCATCAGTTTCTGTTCTATCATCTAGCTGATCATCTCCATCTATATTTTCTTCATCTAATATATTGTGCAATGGTTTGTTGTATGTAAGCTTTGTCAATTGTACCGACCCTTTCATATCCTCTTCTAATTGCAATTGTTCTAATAAATACTTTTGCTTCTGTTCTTCTATTTCTATGGAAGCAAGTTTGTTTGCTAAACTATCATTCCAATTGGTATCATCACCATTATTGACAGGTATGGATAGGGCGTTAGTATTAGTAGTATTAAGTGTTGGGAAGTTGGATTCATTGTTATCAAACCTTAGATTGACAGGTATGGATAGGGCGTTAGTATTAGTAGTATTAAGTGTTATGAAGTTGGATTCATTGTTATCAAACCTTAGTCCATCATCTGGATGCTTCTCTGAAGTAGCACTGCCATTAACTTTCTTTTTGTGATATCTTCTTCTATGATTTGCAACTTTATGAGTATGATGTGACCCATCACCGTCAATATTAGATTTACTTGATGCAACTGCAGTAACTTCTTTCTTCTTATCTCCATATCGTCTTCTTCTCCTTCTTTGCTTATGTTTCTGATGTTCCTGATGTTTACTGATATGGTTTTGTGTAGTAAATTGATAATGCACATCTTGTATACTAGAGGATATGATATCGTCAGCGTTGCTTGTATTTGTAGAATTATCAGCGTGATATACCTCTTTTTCATTAATGCCACTATTATTTGATGTATATGATACCTTGCCCTCACTTAGGCAATTCCCATTTACATGCTTCTTGCCATATCTATGATGACTCGTTCTTTGATGTTGTCGTCGTCTTCTTCTTGACTTGTGATTTGCAGTAGACTTGCTATTATGATTTATATGATTGGCTTTGTCATCTTTAGCATCATTATTGTTACTGTATGCCGTAGAAGTAGATACAATAGCAGGCGGATGCCATTCTTTAGCATTAGCAATCATCTCTGTGAGAGTTGGGGGAGATGAGGAGAGTCGAGAGGTATCCTTATATAAATGAATCAATATCGTTCTACTGCCGTCGAACTGGGTATCATTAGAAAGAACAAGATAAGCTGATCAAGTGACGTACTGGTAGTGGTATGAACATAGCATTTGAGGAGGACTAAATCAACTCAAGAGGAATGCATATATTATTTGCAATGATGAAAAGTACGTGAGTAAATTGGCGATAGAACGACGACCCTAGCATCACAAACGCTTAGCACAAGCTCTCGCATAACTGCTTTAGTACACAAATAATACAGTCATTTGATTGGTATTAACGTTATTATTTTGATTGTTTGCATGTGAAGCTTTGGTATCATCGAGTAGAAACGATTTTACAAAAAACACTTTTCAACTCAACCTAACTATTGCCATTACAAGCTCGCAACAGACATTGTGGATATCAATAGTAAAGAGGGTACTCTTTATCTCTATTATATATATACAACCTGTCAACATTTGCAATAATTAATTACTCGGAATTTCAAGATAGTATCTAAATACATCTAATAACAAAAAATGAATGTCAGTAGCATTAGCAATCTATCGGAATTGATATCGTATGATAAAGTGGTATCAATAACAGTGGCATCAATCATTTTATTATTAATAAGCTTTATAATGGGTGTTAGAAAGAATAGCAATACAAACCAGGAACATGATAAAAAGCTGTTTAAACAACCACCGATGTTAGAAGATTGCCCAATTTGTTTTATACCGCTGCCACTACAGTTGGGAAGGACTTACATGCCATGCTGCGGAAAAGTTATATGCAATGGATGTGTTTATTCACCTCTGTATGATAACAAAGGCAAAAAAGTTGATAATAAAAAGTGTGCATTTTGCAGAACTCCGCATCCTAAAACAAATGATGAGATGATGAAAAGGATGAAAAAACGAATAGAGGCGGGGGATGCCGAAGCTATGTTCAATTTTGGAAATTACTATCGACAAGGATTATATGACTTCCCACAAGATTATACCAAGGCATTAGAACTATTTCATCGTGCGGCAGAACTTGGTTTTACTGCAGCTTATTGCAACATTGGTTATGCATATAAGAAAGGAAAAGGTGTAGAAATTGATGAAAAGAAGGCTAATCATTACTATGAACTAGCAGCTATTGGTGGTGATTCATACGCTAGGTACAATCTGGGTAATGGAGAGTTGGAGGCAGGCAATATAGATAGGGCGGTGAAACACTTCATGATTGCTGTAAGAAGTGGACAGAATGAGTCTTTGGACGAGATCAAAGAGTTATACACAAGTGGGCATGCAACGAAAGAAGAATATGCAAAAGCATTACAATTATATCAAACATACTTGGATGATATTAAGAGTAAACAGAGGGATGAAGCAGCTGCAGCAAAGGAGAGATATCGTTACTATTAGTATTTAAGGTGTTTACTAAAATAAGTACATTCTTCATTTAGCCACAAGAGAAGCTTCCTTATTCTTTATTGATTCAGTTTTACAGTACTCTAGGATGGAATTTACCTCATCAAGCATTGAATGAACCCAGTTTGTATTCCCATCTTGTTCCATATCTATGTGTTCTCCAACTTGATTTAGATATACTATAGCCTATCGGGCCTCGTAATCGTGCCATGAAACCGCCAAGGCATAGATACCCAGCGACAATGATAAGAGGGAATCCAATACTAGTAGTAACGGTTCCTCTCATCAGCCGCAGCAGCTTCATCTCTCTGGGGGCTTTTAATCTCTCCCAAGTATTCTTGATATAATTGTAATGCCGTCGTATAATCGCCTTTTGTTGCATGTCCATTTGAATACAGCACTTTAATTTGCTTTAATGATTCACTTTCTCCCCCCCTCACCGCAATCATCCAATGTTTCAATGCCCTCTCCACATTGCCTGTTTCCCCCTCGTTAATGCCAAGATTGTGCCTCGCTGATGCATCTCCTCCAATAGCTGCTAGCTCCCAATAATGCCTAGCCTTTTTCTTATCAACTTCCACACCTTCACCATATAGATAAACATAACCAATGCTAGTATATGCTTCAGAACAACCGAGTTCTGCAGACCGATGAAATAGTTCTAATGCCTTTGCATAATCTTGTGGATATCCGTTTCTCCCGTCTTTATAATAATTTCCTTTAGTGTAGATTGCAATGGGATCATCTGCATCCACTCGTTTCTCGTGTCTTTTCATTATCTCCTCATATGATTCTGGATCAGGAGTTCTGCAAAAAGCACACTTTTTATTATCAACTTCATTGCCTTGGTTATCATAAACAGGTGCCCAACTGCATCCACTGCATATCATTTTTCCACAGCAACTAAAATAAGCCCTCCCCGTATTTCGGAATGGTAATCTTAGGAAACATATTGGACAATCTCCAAATTGTGAGGGTGGCTCTTTAAATAGTTCTATATCGTGCAACTTAGCTGCAATTCTAAGTTCTTCATTATGTTTCTCAGCTACTCGTCTGACATGTTCTTCACAGTCTTTCTTATGCTTCTTCTTGTGCACCTTTTTACATACGGCATTACAATATTTAACTTGTTTACATTGGTTGCATACGTTGTTAACGCTATCACCCTCCTTGCCACAATTGGCACATACTGATGTATTATTAACTTCATTATCAACCGTGCTCATCTTCTCTAACTTTCCAATCACATCACTTGCGTCATCACTGTTTTTGCAACTATTGGTACAAATCTTATCGGACGTGCTCATAATATATAACTTGTTGTTATGATGTAAGTGTATACCGTTTTTTCGTATTTCAATATCTAATGATACCGATGTAACGAGCGTATTACAGCTGTGGCTAGTATGCTTTTGTGATTTCTCACAAAAACTTCTATATAATATATATATATGTAATTATATCACTGGGTATATCAAACTAAACTCACACCAACTGAATCCGATATTATTAAGACCTCTTTCTGGGTGATTTGGCTGTATTATTATGGATAATAAAAGAGATTAATATTTACGTCTACTACGAGAGATGTATCCAAGACGTTAGATCGCCATTTTATTAGTGCATTTTTTACGCAACTCTCACGCTTGTCATGTAAACGGATAGACTGTAATAGGATTTATGTTCGGCGCCGATAGCAAAGCAAAGTATGCAGTCACAAAGCGCTATTCCACTTAATTCACTTGGGCAGACGATAATAATTCTCTCACAATGCAATAACGGCTTTGGTAAACAAATAGTATAGTCATTTGATTAGTAAATAACGCAATTTGATTGTTGGCACTGTCTTCTTCAAGGTGTTTATACCATACCATTAACATTTACGCTCTACAGTGTACGCAATAGTACTAATGTTATAAAGGAGGCTAGTCTATATCATCTATTATTGATAACGACTAGGAGGATATACCTTATCAACATTGCAACATACTGATCAGCATATCAAAAGTATCAAACAAATATCATGGGCATTAGCAACCTGTTATCGTATGATACAGTATTATCATTGGTAGTATTGCCATTTATATTATTGTTTAGTGTTGGTTGGTTTATACTGAAGAGTAGCATTAACAGTAAAAATAACGACGAGCATGATAAGGAATGTGAGGAACATGCCAGACTTGCTGAACGTGCCGCCGAGTTGTTACACGAGGAAGAGCAGCTCTTCAAACAACCACCACCAGATGAAGATTGTCCGATTTGTTTCCTACGAATGCCATTACTTCTCTCGGGAAGTATATATATATGTCATGTCGTGGAAAAGTTATATGCAGTGGGTGTTCCATGCACCTGTCTATGATCGTGAAGGTAATAAAGTTGATACTGACAAACAAAATGCGTGTGCATTTTGTAGAACTCCAGCAGCTACTTCATATAAGGAGTTGTTCGAAAGGCAAAGGAAAAGAATTGATGCAGATGATCCGGCTGCAATTCACAGATTAGCATATGATTATATTGAGGGCAAAAACGGTTGTCCACAAGATTATACTAAGGCATTAGAACTTTTTCATCGGGCAGGTAAACTTGGTAATGCAGGATCATATGGTGATATTGGTTTTGCTTATAAATATGGTAGAGGTGTAGAAGTGAATAAAAACAAGGCTGTGCATTACACTGAGCTAGCGGCAATTGGAGGGAATGAAATAGCAAGATACAATCTCGGTAACAACGAGGTGGATTTAGGCAATATAGATCGAGCCATTAAACATTTCATGATTGCAATTAATAGTGGAGATAATGAATCTTTGAAACAAATCCAAACATTATACAAAGATAGACTTGCGACCAAAGAAGACTACACAAAAGCTTTACAATTATATCAAGCATACTTGAGTGAGATTAAGAGTAGCCAGAGGGATAAAGCTGCTGCATTTAGTGATAACTATCGATACTATTAGTACAATCTGGTTGAAGAGGTATACAGTTATGATCGATGTCATACACTTTATTTAGTATATATTATTATCGTCTACTTTTTATTTAGCCACAAGAGAAGCCTCCTTCTTCTTCGTTGATTCATTTCTGCAATACTCTAGCATTGAGTTTACCTCATCAAGTATTGAATGAACCCAGATTGTGTCTCTCCATCTTGTTCCATATCTATATGTTCCTCGACTTGATTTAGATATAACTATAGCTTTGTCGGATCTCGTAATCGTGCCATGAAATCCCCAAGGCATAGATAACCAGCAGCATTGATATGACCCAATTAGCAATCGTCCAATACTAATAGTAACGATTACTAGCTCGAGCAGCAGCAGCTTCATCCCTATTTTTACTCTTAATCTCAACCAAGTATTCTTGATGAGCTTGTAGCGCTTTCGTATAAACTCCTTTTGTTATATGTCCATTTGAGTATAACCATTTGATATTCTGTAAAGAATCAGAATATCCACTTCTCACTGCAATCATGTAGTGCCTCAATGCTCTTTCCACATTGCCTGATTTTACCTCTAAATTTCCTAGATAATACCTTGCCAGTTCATTCCCTCCGATGGCTGATAACTCATAATAATACACAGCCTTCTTCATATCGACATCAATATCATCACCATTTTCATATGCTAATCCGATATTGCAATAAGCCCCAGCATAACCAAGCTCACTTGCCCTGTGCCAATGTTCTAATGCCTTGGCACTATCTTGTGGAAACCCATACGTTCCTTCTTTGTAATAATTTCCAAGATTGCAAATTGCCATTGGATCTCCACCCTCAGCACGTTTCTTTAATCTTTCCATTGCCTCCTGAACTGACCTAACACCTGGAGTTCTGCAAAATGGACACTCGTTTTGTTTCTCAATGTCAACTTTATTGCCTTGGTCATCATATAGAGGCGCATGAATACATCCACGGCATATAGATTTTCCACAACATGTATTATAACTCCATCCTGTATAATAAGTTGGCATTCTTAGGAAACAAATTGGGCAATCTTCCTTTGGTGGAGGTTGTTTAAATAATTTCTCGTCATGTAGCTCCGCAGCAATTCTAAGTCCTTCATTATGTTTCTCTGTAGCAAGTCTAACATGTTCTTCACAATCTTTTTTATGCTTCTTTTTATGTTTCTTTTTACATACAGCATTGCAATACTTCAACATATTACATTTGTTGCATATATTCTTGGCACCATCTTTACCACAATTGGCACATACTGATACATCATTAACTTCATTGTCAACCATGTTCATATTGTGTAACTTCCCAATCACTTCACATACATCATCACTGTCTTTGCAACTATCGGTACAAATCTTATCGGACGTGCTCATATCTTACTGTTGTTATGATTTGTTTAACCGATTTATATTTAGTTATACCGATAGGTTTATATATTAACGAGCGTATTGTTGCTTATTTGTGTCTCACCACAAAAAAGATATATATCACTTTATACCGACTATCAAACTAAACACCACCCAACTAAATCCGATATTACAATCGTCAATGCCTAAAATTGGTCTAACAGATAGGAGAGAGGAAGACGGTTTGATCGCTATTTTAAGTAGTGCATTTATTTTCAACTCCTCAGATAGGTGGGCTTGATGAGTTGATGAGCATTGCAGATCGATAACTCTCACAATAACTGTTTTAGTACACAAATAATACAGTCATTTGATTAGTATCGAACGTTATTTTGATTGGCAAAGTTGTGAATCTTTGGTATCATCGAGTAGAAACGATTTTTCAAAAAGTACACATCTTGTGCACTTTTCTAACACTGCGTGTACAACCTATTATTATACAGTCTGATATTAATACTAGAAGGGGGCGGTATTTATCAATAACAAATACATAGCATACCCTGTCAACATTGCAATAACTAAAATACTGATCGGCATATCAAAAGTACGAAACAAAAACATTATAATATGGATATTAGTATTAGCAACCTGACGATATCGTATGATGTAGTAGTATCAATAACAGTAGCATCAATCGTTTTATTGTTGATCTGGCTTATACTAAACGGTAATAATATGATCAATAAAAACAATGCACACGATGAAAAGCTATTTAAAGAGCCACCGCCGGCAGAAGAAGACTGTCCAATTTGTTTCCTTCGATTGCCAAACGAGTCATCAGGGTATAGATACCAGTCATGCTGTGGGAAAGTTATATGTAGTGGATGTTGCTATGCACCTGTCTATGATGATAAAGGCAATGAAGTTGATAATCAAAAGTGTCCTTTTTGTAGAACCCCACGTCCAACTACAGATGAGGAGATGATCAAAAGAGAGAAGAAAAGAATGGAGGCAGGCGATGCTATTGCAATCAACAATATAGGATTTAACTTTTCCCAAGGATTAGACGGATATCCGCAAGATTGGGGAAAGGCATTGGAACTATTTTATCGGGCAGCTGAACTTGGGAATACCAAGGCTTATTGTGGTATTGGTGTTGCTTACAGCGGTAATGGGGTAAAAAAAGACGAGAATAAGGCCACATATTACTATGAGCTAGCAGCTATTGGAGGAGATTCATCAGCAAGATACATCCTAGGTTGTTTGGAGGCAAATGCAGGCAATATGGAAATAGCCCTAAAACACTTTATGATTGCAGTGAGAAGTGGACACTCTACTTCTTTGGAGTTAATTCAAAAAATATACACAAATGGAGCCGCAACAAAAGAAGATTACACAGCGGCATTGAGATCATATCAAGTATACTTGGGTGAGATAAAGAGTGCTCAAAGGGATAAAGCTGCCGCTGCACGAGAAGATTATCGTTATTATTAGTATTGTTACTTTAGTGTGGGCTATTCCTCAGTCAAGTTCAATGGAGTGGGGATGAGTTAGTGACTTCAGATTCGAGAGCTGTCTTATACCATTAATTGTCCTAGTTTACTTAGTCTATCATTTTCATTGATTCATTTATGCAGAATATCAAGCATTGAACGGACCCGGTTTGTATCTCTATCTTGTTCCATACGTATCTATATGTTCCTCAACTTGATTTAGATATACTATAGCCTTATCGGGATCTCGTAGTCGTGCCATGAAATCACCAAAACATAGATAACCAGCCACTGTAGTGATGTCAACTCAATAGGGAATTCAATACTAATAATAACGATAATCATCTTTAGCAGCAGCGGCTTTGTCCCTCTGGATACTCTTGATCTCACCCAAGTATTCTTGATATAATCGTAGTGCTTTTGTGTAATCTTCTTTCGATGCATGTCCAATTGAGTATAACTTTTGAATTAACTCCAAAGAATCAATATGCCCACTCTTCACTCCAATCATATGATGCTTTACCGCTCGATCAAAATTGCCTGTATTTGCCTCATTGTTGCCTAGATTGTACCTTGCACATACATCTCCCTTTATTGATGCTAGTTCGAAATAATGTGCAGCCTTCTTCTTGTCGATTTCTACACCTCTTCCATCATAATAAGCCATACCAATATCGCAATAAGCTTTAGGATGATCAAGGTCAGCTGCCCGATGATATACTTCTAATGCCTTGGTATAATCTTGTGAATAACCACATGTCCCATCTCGATAATCAATTGCTAGATTGAATATTGCATTAGGATCATTAGCCTCCACCCGTTCCTTCATTCTTTCATTTGCCTCCTTCTCAGCAGAAGGCTTTGGAGTTCTACAAAAAGGGCACTTGTCATTATCGACTTCATTGCCTTGGTTGTCATAAACAGGTGCATGGCTACATCCGCTACATATAACTTTTCCACAACATGACTTGTATCTTCTACCCGTGTCAAGTGTTGGTAATAGTTGAAAACAAATTGGGCAATCATCCTTCGGTGGTGGTTGCTTAAATAATTCTATATCGTGTAACTCGGCAGCAATTCTAAGTTCTTCATTATGTTTCTCAGTTGCAAGTCTTTGATATTCCTCACAATCTTTCTTATGCTTCTTTTTGTGAACCTTTTTACATACAGCATTGCAATACTTTACTTGTTTGCATTTGTTGCATATGTTATTGGCACCTTCTTTACCACAATTTGCACATACCGACGAATCATTATCTTTATCATCTGTGGTCATATTCTGCAACATATCGTTCACATCACATGCATCACTGTCATCGCAACTATAAATCTTATCGGACGTGCTCATATTTTACTTGTTGTTATGGCGTGAGTATATACCGATCTCTTGTATTTCAATATCTAATAATACCGAGGTATCGAGCGTTTATTTTTTATACTGGTATGTTTGGTCTATATAAGCACTATGTTATGCTTATTTGTATCTCACCACAAAACTTCTATTAGATGAAGATTTATATTGTACCTTATACCCTGACTATCAAACTAAACTATCACCCAACTAAATCTGATATTTTATAACTACTTTCTGGGGTTTTGGTTAATATTATTGACATGAAGGAGTAGATAATAAACGCCGGCATATCACAGCATAGTCCTAGCAAATTTTGAGATGAATAGACGGTTCGATCGCCATTTTATGTAGTGCATTTTTCAACTCTACTCTCATTATGTCATTGTAACACATTACGCAGCAGCTAACGAGCTTCTTTGTACAAGTTTATTTTAGGTTGATATAATACTACAATGCCGCCATACGGATCTTTCTCATCGACAATATATGATCTTGCAAA
>Ga0075437_13093_pt1 | contig 12020 bp, 12 predicted proteins | sample MintriMetagenome_FD_74266 | JGI IMG/M metagenome (GOLD analysis project Ga0075437, IMG submission 74266) | Marine eukaryotic communities from Monterey Bay, USA to study complex ecological interactions - Minidiscus trioculatus and... | ecosystem: Environmental > Aquatic > Marine > Unclassified...
TCGACTCAACACTCTTATTTCATCTCTCATCACAATATAGCCATCAAAACGACCTACATCTCATCCAACAACACAGCCCACCAAGTATCCTTCATCTCAACCAACAAACATACCATCAATAGCACCAACACTACGCTCTCGTTCACCAATTGGACAATACCAATGGTATCCAGATGTAGAATCCAATATCAAACAATGTATATATGGAAATGATTATCCAGAATTTATGATATTAAATTCCAATAGGGATAACTTTCTGTTTGATACTGAAGAAGATTGTTGTGAGTATCATAATTGCATTGTCAAAAAGGTAGCTGAAGGAGAAGAAGAAGAGGGGAAGAGAGAGGAGAAGAAGAGAGAGTATTGGTATCCAAATGTTGAATCGAATGATAGGGAATGTATCTACAATTCTGAGTATTCAGATTGGATGATGTTAAGTACCAATCGGCCTAATTTTATATTCACTTCACAAGAGGAGTGTTGTATTCAACATGATTGTCCAATAATGAAGACTATTAGTGAGTATTGGTATCCAAATTTATTAGTAACAAATGAAGAAAGAGAATGTATACATGATTCATCATATCAAGATTGGATGGCTTTAGAAGTGAATGCTCCCAACTTTTTATTCACTTCGGAAGAAGAATGCTGTATCAAACATGATTGTATCAAGCAAGAATATTGGTATTTAGATATTGAATCAAGTACTAATGAATGTAAACACGGCTACGATTTCCCAGAATGGATGGCGTTGGAAGTGAATGCACCCAAGTTTTTATTTGCATCACAACAGGAATGTTGTATCGAACATGAATGTAAGAGTATGTATTTTTTCCCAGAGGTATATACTGATGTGAAAGAATGTATCTATTCAAGTCAATATCCGGATTGGATGAAATTTCGATCAAGTCATTATTTATTTACTTCGGAAATGGCTTGTTGTGAGGTACATGAGTGTGAAGAACGATATTGGTATCCAAATCTATTATCAACTGATACGAAGAAGGATTGTTTGTATGATTCCAACTTTGAACCATGGATGGCATCTGCTACCAATTCACATGTGTTCTTGTTTGATAGTAGAGAAGGATGTTGTAATAGGCATGGATGTGATGATACTACTGAAGCAAGTAGTCCATATCGACCATATCGGAACACTCCAATGCCATCAAGACAGCCTTCGAGACAGCCCTCAAGACTGCCCACGAGACAGCCTTCGAGACTACCGACTAGAAGACCAAGTAGAAATCCTACTAGACAGCCTACGGTGAGTATATTGTGTTAATCTTAAACAAATGCTAGAACTATTGTGCTCAACACTAACCATTTTGGTTGATATATCATTTCTCTCTTCTCATCTAAATTGTAATCCGTAGGCTCTACCCACTATAAAGCCTACATTGAAGCCGACGGTAAGTTAAGACACTCTTGAATCTTGTTCTTTGTTGTTATAGAGTTGGATGTTAGTTACTAATATATTATTTTCTCTATCTTACACAGGTTCAACCAACTGCCAAGCCCACAAATCAACCCTCGAACAAACCTTCACAACGACCAAGTTCAAGCCCCACATTACGTCCACAACAAATACAAGCTTGTCCTAATAAATATGATTCATCACTTGCATCAACATATACGGCTGGAAGTCAAGTCGAGGTTAATTCAATAATGTATCAATGTAGAGGATCACTCTATTCATTCTATTGTTCGAAGACAATGTATCAGCCTCAATCGACTAGTACTCCGCTGTGGAGTGAAGCATGGGAAGACTTGGGACCCTGCTCGTTAAACTAGTGGATGGTAGTAGGTGAGAGAAGTAAAGGAGGGTGATGGGATGAGGTATCCTATAGATACCTCACATAGTCATAGAGTAAGTTCATGTCTTTATCAACTCAAAAACATTATCTTTACATATGCTTATATCTAAAACTTAATCACAAACAGAACTAGTATCTACGGGCCAAGCTCCTCCAAAACAACCGTCAATTGTTGCTGTATCACCATTATCATACACAATATCAAAGCTAGCTGGACCCTGAGCGTTGTTGGTGCTAGCAGAAAATGTAGCGCCTGCAACTCTTGATAGTGGAAATGTCGAATCTCCAATACGAAGAGTTGCAGATACAATACCACTCGGGCCTCCTGCCAGTAATACCTTGACGTACCAGGCATTATTACCGTCGAGGATAACAGCGGCCGGTGATGCAGGATTAGGGCAATCGACTTGAGAGTAGGTGATAGGAAAGATGCCAGTGTCGGATCCTGTGATTCGCTCTTTAGCATCAATGAAGCAATCAAAGAGATTGGTATAACCGCCCGCCGTACCTGTCTCTACGATTTGTACAATTTGTTCCCCGGGTGTGCCCGGATCTGTGGCTGGAGCGCCGTCATATTTCACAAGATAACATCTTCCACATGCCGCTCCACCCTCAAAGAGATCAAGAGTGACACCACAATAGTTGCCTGATGTTACATATGGAGATAGCCATGAATTGCCTTGAGCAGTTGCCGATGGCGTAGCATATTCGCAAGCCCCTGATTGTATAGTATTTGGATCAGAAGTCCACGTCGTGGTAAATCCTGGAGTTCCATCTCCATTGGATGGAGGTGTCGGAGAGGGTGGAGTTGGAGATGGACCTTCATCGTTATTGCAGCTACTAGGATCGCATTCGCCACAGATAGTTGGGAACTCATCATCGCATACTGAGATGAACAAGAAAGGTATCAAGTTTAGTCGGGAGTTAAGATAGACAACAAAACAAAGAAAAGAACAAGCTTTACTCACCAAGAGTACATGCTTCTGTTTCAGATATTCCCATGTTGGCCACTACCCAATTGATTCGACTGCCGACACTGTACCCTGAAGCATCTCTCGACAGAATAGAAGTAGTACACGAAGAACAGCCACACTTGGAAGTATCACTTGGTGGAGTGGGAGGAATAACAGGCCTGAGAGTTGGCTTAGGAGTTGAAGGAGAAGGACCATCACTTTCAAAGAAGGTACCAGAACAGAAATTGACGCAGTTTGAGAAGCTTTGGTTGCACCAGGAATCAGGACAGTTTACTCCGTTGTCCCATGAACAACCATTGCACTTTGAGTTGCTTGCAGTTGTTGTAACTTCAGTAGTTTCGGGAGTGGTTGATGTTGTAACTTCAGTGTTTGTTGTGGTAGTGCTAGTACTACTAGTAGTTGTTTCAGGCTCGATTGGCGGAGGAGTTGGCTATTACATTGAATGAGATTAGTTTATGAAAAGGGAAGTGGCAAAGGAGATACTCTAATCAAGCAAGAACTAACTTACCTCGGGTGTAGGCTCTTCTGTAGGATTTGCAGTGATAGGACTAGGCTCTGCTAGGTAATCATTACTGGCACAAGTCTCGGGAATGCCTTCTACGTCTTCGAAGGCATAAGGATGAGCACAATGCAATGAGCTAAGTTCTTGAGGACAAGGTACTTCATCGTACACTACTGTAGGATTATCCCAATATAGGGAGTAAAAGTTCTCACAGCCTTGGCGTAGTGTCTGATCTTTGAAGAGAGTACAATCACAATTCATCTCGGGGTCCTGACTTCCAATCATCCAGTTACCACATGCTTCAAAGCCTTCAGCCTCGTCTGGTTCTCTCGTACTGCAAGTGTTGGATAAAGAAAATGCTGTCACATCAAACCCAGGTGCTAGTGATGATAGAGAAGAAGAGCAAGTTTTAGCGATTGGGAGATAGATCAACACATGCAAAGAAAGATTATACTCACCAGCAATATCGAAATGGGCTTTCCCATTCTCGCAAGGGGCATTACCCGGTGGACAAAAATTTGTGCCTTTGAGTACAAGAGTAGTCTCCACGCCAGGAGCAATCGAGCCTGCATTAGATGTACCAGTCACCTTCCAGCACTTTCCACAACCTTCAGACATCCAATAGCCGCCACCAAGCGCTTCACTGATGGCAGCACTACCATAGAACTTAGCTCCGTATGAATTACCCTCTGGAGCCTCAAACATTGCATTGGAGTGACAGTGTCTGTATGTGAATGAAAAGATACATGAGATGTGCATATCATATCTTGTGCATAATCATATGCACTAAATCGTTCTACTTACACCGGCTCGCCTTCATCTCTACCTGACGGCACATAGGCACATCCACAAGCTCCTCCTGAACAGTCCCAGTATCGAGTAGTAGTGGCTATTCCACTGTTGCTACCGACAGGCGGCGGAGTTAGTGGTGGAGAAGGAGGTGTAGTAGGTGGTGTAGGATTGCCATCATTAGTGCACCATCTACCTTGGCATCCTTCCTCACAGTTGGCTTGACCGACATTACACCAACTACCACCTTGATTGATGCCGTTGCATGTTGAGCTGGCACCTGAACCATCGTTACCCCTAATATGCGTAAGAAGAAGAAGAGGAGAAGATGAAAAGAGGAGAAGATGAAAAGAGGAGAAGATGTGTAAGAAAATGAGAGATGAGTGTATGTACCTTATGTCCGAGAGGAAACACTATGACGTACCAATTGCAATATCCGGCATGAGATGAACCAAACAGAGTAACCACTAGAGATAGTTTGAGATTCATCATTATAGTACCTATGACTATGAGTGTAGTGTTAAAATCAAAAGATGTTGATAGATAAAGTTATGAGTAGATTCTACTATTACTATTACCTGTGCTTGATACTGAAGGCTGCTTTAGAATTTACTTAGTACCGAGGAGTAACAGGCTTGACCGAGGAGTTGCAGTCATTTTCTGTATCATTCCTTTGAATGAATCGTCTAAAGGTGATAATATTAGACGGAGTCTCAAGTCTAAGACATAATTTGTTTTGATCTTGCTTCACAATCGTAGACACGATATCGAGGTATCCTTGTAGTTTACCTAAAACCCTGCCCTTCCAAACTCCACCATGCATACTTAGGAACAATACATTAACAGAGAAGTGATTGTTGAGGCACAGAGGCCAGGGGATCTATCATTTGTCATTCAAATGATCATGGTATCCTCAATGTCAATGCCGGTATCCTTATCATTTCCTTTGCATTCATTATTGTTGTATACAGAGCAACTGATGTCTTCACTGCAGTACAGCGTTATTAGAAAAAGAATAGTAGAGAAGATAGTAGCAGATAACATATATAATAGTTTTACATTCTAATTGTACATAATTTACAAGCATGAAAGTAGCATTATTCTCTTTTTTCATTCTCATGCTTGATCATCTCTAATCTCACACAGCTCGGGCATCATTTAAAGGCAAGGGTAGATGCATCTATTAACTCGTGAACAACCGGTTGTTCATTCCAATGTAAAGAATATAAATAGAAAGTATAAAGGTGATACATACACAAAGTATTCCATCCTCTGTGATACCAATACACTCAACATTGACATCAACACTAACATGAACTTTACTTCATGAACAAACTGTTTACTCTCTTCACTACCCTCTTCCAATTGCTCTTTAATCAACATAATTTGTTTTTCAAACATATACTTTTCTTTCAATTGTAATGATAGTATAGTGTGTAATGTATCCATTTGTTCATTATTTTCATTTGTAACGATTTGTAACTCATCGGTATGCTTGGATTCTGCGTGGAGTAGTAGCTTTTGGTTTGCTTTGTTGTTTTGACTGTTGTATTGAATGGCATCTTCTAGTGCCTTTGGTATATATTGAGGTAGACAGGGGTGAGGTATCGATATATGTATATATAGAAAGGCCGGCAATAGAAAAGATTGCATCATACTCTTATATGAACACATATCTTACCTGATCCTTCTCCCCAATCAACCTCATTAAATTCTCAATCAATGTATCTTGATTATTCAACAATTCGAATAGTCCAGTCTGATCCGCCATAACTTTGTAGAGATTAGTTTCATCAATTTGACGATCTAATTTGAATGATAATTCATTTAATTCTTTATCTTTTGATATTGATATTGTTTGGACTTTTGTTAGTGCTGTTGATGCTTGTTTTAACTGAGTTTGTAGTGTAGCGATTTGTTCTTCTTTATCTTTGGATAGTGGCTTACTGATTGTAGTATTATTATCCTTCATTGGAGGTTTGCCATCACCTCCGAGTCCGGAGAAGATCTTCTTCTTCTTCGAGTTGTTTGCAGCCTTGAAATTTGGAAGGGCATTCTCCTTATCAACAAAGCTAGACGATACATACTTGTTATCAAATATCTTTCGTTTGTTTGGTACCGTCGTTGCTGCCGAGGAGGATGAGGAAGAGAAGCTATTGCTTTTATTTATAACTTGTAATGCTTGCAATGATGACTTATTGCAATGCTCATCATTATTATCGAATGATGATGCCTTGCCGAGACAATAGTTTGATATTGTCTCGTAGTTTGTTGATGTATCATTCATTATAAGTCGTCAGCGGCGTAGAGGATATAGGGCATACGATATGCTTTACAGGGGTGAGGGGGTTGCCTGAGAGAACTCGAGTTGATGATTGATGTGCATTTTTTAGTGGCATCAAGTTAACTTTCTCGTACAACCGACTACCTACACTCAATGCAAATAGGAAACTTACCACCGAGCTCGAGCATGTAAGCCCTCCCTCCTCCACACAACACAATGCTACACGTAGTACATCAACACAGCACAGCTCAACAATGTTTCCTCTCCGACGCATACAATACCTCATAAATCGCCGAAAACAACAAACACAGTAGTGAGCGCATAAATAATATATAACTTTAACAGCAATAACTCAACCATGCGCAAGTCAGAAGCTTCACTCCGTAGTCTAAGAGAATTGCAATTGGTACCACCACCACCGCCAGAAGCCGATGATAAACTATTTCCCTCGGATCCATTCTCACCATCCGAAATTGTTTATACGCTACCCGAAGAAGATGAAGAGGAAGAGGGTAGAGACGATACCAACAACAATCGACATGCAGCTACTGTACAATCTACTAAACGAGAAGAGATGGTAATCGATGTTGATAATAATCGAGTAGTGGATCCACCATTGGTAATTACAACCACCACACCACCACGTAGTCAACGATCACATCCAGACGTTGAGGCTGCATATGTTAGTGAATACTTCAATGGCAGTGGTTCGTCACGACGACGACGTAGGTCTATCAGTCGTACCCCTGAAAAGAAAAAGTCTTTGATGAAAGTTAATACCAATGGTGAAACCAATAACGCCACCACGTCGTCATCGTCGTCGCGACGTATGTCGAGGGATAGGGGTAGAGATACTGATATACCAATATTAACTAAAGGACGTGTTACTTTACATGAGAAACAGATTCAAAAGAACGATAAGAGTGGCTCTTCTACACCTCCTCCTCCTCACAAATCTAGCAACAGTAGTGGCAACAATAAACCAAAACCCAAACAAAAGATATTCATGATTGGTAATACCAAGGTATATTCACGACAACTAATACCACCAACAATTTATTACAATCCTAGTGCCGATCAATGGGTAGTGGAAATTAACAATAGTTGTGATGAGCCAGACAAGGAAGGTGGGAAGTCAACAGTATTACAATCATTTAGTTTCCAAACAGAAAAAGAAGCACGTACATCAGCCTATGCCAATGCACCACCCCAAATGATACCATTTAATCAAAAAGATACATGTATGTTATGTCCTACGAAGTTTACATTCTTCAAAAGGCCCAAACATTGCCGTAACTGCGGAATAGTAATTTGTTCATCTTACAATTGTTGCACATCCATAAATAAAAAGTATATACCATCCACATACAATATTAAGAATGAAAAGGATGTTACAGTTTGCAATAGCTGTATTACAATATCAAAGAGGTTTAAACATGCCTTAGTGAATGGACGGTATGGTAGTGCTGTGGAATTATATATGACTGGTAATATTAATTTACGTGTACCATTCATGCCTTCAAGTAGTAAGAAGAAGGGAAGTAGTAGTAGTGAGGTAATGTACCCTATACATGCAGCAATTGAGGGTAAATCTGAACAGTCAGTACGATGGTTAGTAGATGTACATTACTGTCCATTGTTTGCTTCATTACCAGGCAATAAGAACGGAGGTACTATGAGTGTAGAAGGTGGAGTAGTGGAAGGTGTGGGTAGTATCCTAGCATCGAAACTTATATCAAGTGCTAGTGGAAACAAGTTTACTAAAGATGGGAAGGATAACATGATAACCTTGAAGACAAGTAACGGACGGAGTGTAATTGATATTGCAATGAAGACTCAGCATGTCGGTATATTGCGGTATCTAATCAATGAGAAGAATGTAAGTGTGTATGATGTTGAGGATATTGACCTTGCACTTGGTGCATTGGAGGCGTTGGTCAAGGCTTGGCCTGAGGATGTTGAATCAGTTGAAGAATTGGATAATAGTGTAGACAAGAAGGATGGTAGTAGTCGTCATCGGCGTGACAATGGAAGTGGTAGTGGAGGCAGTGGGGGATACTACAGTGAAAATCAGAATAGCAAGTCTTCTTCCAAGTCAAGTGATACCAAACAAGTGAGGAATAGTACACGACCTAGTTCATCTTCACCAAAGAAGAAAGAGGAGAGAGTGTATTCACACTCAATTCATCGTACCAAGAAGAAGAAGGAGAGGATGAAAGGCTTGAATGATGTATATGATGTAGAATTGAACAAAAGCTATTCAACAGACAATGATGAGGAGGTACGATGCAGTACTATTGAGGTGTATGATGATGATAATATTTCCCATATTTGTCGTACGGATGTAAGTGAGTAAAAATGTATAGAGAGTATGGAGAACAATATAAGAATGTATAGCCGGAGGAATGGATGTTGTAAACACACATGAGATATGTAAATTAACGATATGACTTTGTAATAACTCATACCTTGCGTATTATGATCCTGATATTTTGACTTATTGATACTTTATTTCTATATTTTATTCACTACTTCCCTCTATCGTGGTTAACTTTACACACCCTTTGGTTTGTAGTTTTGCCATTAGTCATCCCCTCTTCTCTAGTCTTCCTCTTCCTCCATAGCTCATTCTCTCAATTTTACTTGCATTCATCTCCCTAACGATTTAGTTGATCTCTACAGCAACATCTTCCTCCCCAGGCACAGAGCAACGAAATTCTGGCACACCACTTTTAGTTCTGCTAGAATGCACGTGACTGCAAATCATATTATCACAACATTCTGTTGTACCGTCTGGGTTGCCACCAGTTTCCGTAAGACATCCACATTTACCTTCGGGACCACCTTCCCCATCTCCGATACATTTTTTTTCTTCTACTACCAACTTGAGCTCTTTCTCGAAGGCAGCGGCTGTATCCTTGGCGTCGCCGTTGTGAGTGCAAACATTTTCAGGTGGATTGCATGTAAGTCCTCCTGCGCAACAAGAACCCCTACCAGGACCACCAGTACAAGAGTCGCCTAACTCATCACAGTCTTCACCTGGACTTGCGGCTTTTGTAGTCTCCCAATCACATTTGTCGGCCAAACCCGTACGTAGGAACTTTACCTGTTGAAATAAGACAATACATACATGGAATGAAGGTACGATGATAAAATTTGTTAGAGAGAAGGTGAACCCATTTGCAATCGATGATGATAATTTGCAATCATTGCAAAGGAAAGTTCGATAGAAAAGAATACGATACTTACGTCGGCGGCGACGGCAGAGGTGGCAGATAAAACAGCCAAGGCAGTTACTAGAAGCTTCATTGTTGTGGTTGTTGGTATGATGATGAGTAGTTGGTATGGATCGAGTAGACGATTTATGAGCTATTACTAGTGGTATAGGCTTGTGTTGTTTGACTGATAGTCATCTAAACTCTTTACGTCATTAGGGGTATGCTATTACACGATGGAATGCTATTTGATTACAAATATTACATTTCATTACCTTTATACTGGTGATATAACTTCCACGTGGTATATGTAATTTCATATCAAAGGTATCTTTTTGATTTCATATGCACTAATGTCTAAAATTCATTAAGTCGCGACACCATCTCAGATTTTGGATGGTCAAGGATACCATAAGCGTACGTGTTTGCCCAGACTCCAGACATGCCATGTCGGCAGCAATAGTTGTAGAGTTCAAATATTGGCAACATATATACTTGCAAAGACTCATGGGTTCTGGCTTGCGATTGATGACGAGGACTATCTCATCATTCCTACGACTGAAGTAGAAGAGAGAGAATAAGTATCAGAGTTCATAATGAAGTTCTTGGTTCTAATAGCAGTCAACCCTATTGTATAGTGCTACTATCTATTCACCTTTGTTCATTGTAGGTATGCCAAAGCTGATTGCCAACTATATGAATAATCATAATATAGCCATCCGTCATCTCAGCCGTCATCTCAACTAACCATACAATCATAATTTAGCCAGCCGTCATCTCAGCGTGTTTCATTCTGAGTCTGAGAGATATAAAAAATCTTTAATATTGATTTGATAATAATCGGCTTGGGTTTGTCATGTCATGCAGTAACTGTATTTGGCCAGTCTGAAAAGTGCCTTTGTGTTTGGGTTGATTTGTGGGCTTGGCAGTTGGTTGAACCTGTGTAAGATAGAGAAAATAATATATTAGTAACTAACATCCAACTCTATAACAACAAAGAACAAGATTCAAGAGTGTCTTAACTTACCGTCGGCTTCAATGTAGGCTTTATAGTGGGTAGAGCCTACGGATTACAATTTAGATGAGAAGAGAGAAATGATATATCAACCAAAATGGTTAGTGTTGAGCACAATAGTTCTAGCATTTGTTTAAGATTAACACAATATACTCACCGTAGGCTGTCTAGTAGGATTTCTACTTGGTCTTCTAGTCGGTAGTCTCGAAGGCTGTCTCGTGGGCAGTCTTGAGGGCTGTCTCGAAGGCTGTCTTGATGGCATTGGAGTGTTCCGATATGGTCGATATGGACTACTTGCTTCAGTAGTATCATCACATCCATGCCTATTACAACATCCTTCTCTACTATCAAACAAGAACACATGTGAATTGGTAGCAGATGCCATCCATGGTTCAAAGTTGGAATCATACAAACAATCCTTCTTCGTATCAGTTGATAATAGATTTGGATACCAATATCGTTCTTCACACTCATGTACCTCACAACAAGCCATTTCCGAAGTAAATAAATAATGACTTGATCGAAATTTCATCCAATCCGGATATTGACTTGAATAGATACATTCTTTCACATCAGTATATACCTCTGGGAAAAAATACATACTCTTACATTCATGTTCGATACAACATTCCTGTTGTGATGCAAATAAAAACTTGGGTGCATTCACTTCCAACGCCATCCATTCTGGGAAATCGTAGCCGTGTTTACATTCATTAGTACTTGATTCAATATCTAAATACCAATATTCTTGCTTGATACAATCATGTTTGATACAGCATTCTTCTTCCGAAGTGAATAAAAAGTTGGGAGCATTCACTTCTAAAGCCATCCAATCTTGATATGATGAATCATGTATACATTCTCTTTCTTCATTTGTTACTAATAAATTTGGATACCAATACTCACTAATAGTCTTCATTATTGGACAATCATGTTGAATACAACACTCCTCTTGTGAAGTGAATATAAAATTAGGCCGATTGGTACTTAACATCATCCAATCTGAATACTCAGAATTGTAGATACATTCCCTATCATTCGATTCAACATTTGGATACCAATACTCTCTCTTCTTCTCCTCTCTCTTCCCCTCTTCTTCTTCTCCTTCAGCTACCTTTTTGACAATGCAATTATGATACTCACAACAATCTTCTTCAGTATCAAACAGAAAGTTATCCCTATTGGAATTTAATATCATAAATTCTGGATAATCATTTCCATATATACATTGTTTGATATTGGATTCTACATCTGGATACCATTGGTATTGTCCAATTGGTGAACGAGAGCGTAGTGTTGGTGCTATTGATGGTATGTTTGTTGGTTGAGATGAAGGATACTTGGTGGGCTGTGTTGTTGGATGAGATGTAGGTCGTTTTGATGGCTATATTGTGATGAGAGATGAAATAAGAGTGTTGAGTCGA
>Ga0075437_13468_pt1 | contig 12015 bp, 8 predicted proteins | sample MintriMetagenome_FD_74266 | JGI IMG/M metagenome (GOLD analysis project Ga0075437, IMG submission 74266) | Marine eukaryotic communities from Monterey Bay, USA to study complex ecological interactions - Minidiscus trioculatus and... | ecosystem: Environmental > Aquatic > Marine > Unclassified...
TACTACTCTCACTAGTCGGTATAATAGAAGGCACAGCAGTTGACTTACCTGATGGAGAAGAACTTGGTTCATTCGTTAAGGAGACACTTGGCATCATCGTTGGAGTATCTGTATTCGTAGGAGATGACGTCGGACTCACACTTGGTGGTCCAGGCACGACATAGAATACCAAATCATCCACATCTACAAAAGAATCTCCATTTGTAAGTCTATCACTTGCACATTCTTGTGGTGTATATATACCATATCCCAAATTAACACGAACGGCTTGTAATCCTCCTTGATAATCTAATGAAACAGATGTATGAATCGTTGATTCGCCCACACCAGTATTTCTTGTTTTGGTAGTAATATAATCCCAGTTGATTGGTGTTGATGTAACATTTCGAGTGTAGTAAAAGTGAACAACTTCTTCATCATCAGGTACAGCTCGTGATGTTGTATTCTCAGCAGTATTGATTCGTGTTGTAATTCTAACATTAGTCCCTCCCGTGATGATGTTGCCGTCTACATTCCTTACTAACAGTTTCATTATGTATTCATCACGTCCATAATACGTATTGGAGTAATCAACACAACCATCAATAGTATTTGGTGAATTTGGTTCATAGAATCCAACACCATCAATTCCCCATGACGGGTCGATGGTCTCACATTTCATTGCAGGAGTTAAACATGTCGGAGCTGTATAATTTTGATTGTATGTCGCCGTAATAATTTGTGCACTTATTAATGTGTTATTATTGATTATATTGTTATTACAAAGGAGTAATAGTAATATTGTGATAGTATTGGTTGTTGTATTGGTCATCGTATTGGTCATCGTTGATATTGTCGTCTTATGACTTGCAATCTATAAATGGTATGTCGAGACTTCAATCCCACCGTTATTGTTGTTGTTCCAGTTTGGGTCGTGCTTTGCATTTATTATAACCTTACTCAACATATGCAGCCGCAGCAATATCCCTCTGCTTACTCTTCATCTCATCTATAGACACTTGATGAGCACGTAATGTATTTGCATACTCGTCTTTTGTGACATGACCAGCTTTATATCCTTCTCCTACTGCCTTCAAAGACTCACCATATCCACTCCTTGCTGAGATTATATAGTGCTTCATTGCTCTTTCCATGTTGCCTTTGCCTTCCTCTATATATCCCAAAGTGTGCCTTGCTGCTTCATCTCCTCCAATAGCCGCAAGCTTGTAGTGTTTAATAGCCTTTTTCATATTCCTATCAACCCCACGACCATTATAATATACAAGACCAAGGTTATAATGTGCTGTGATTAATCCAAGCTCCGCTGCATTAGTCCACAATTCCATTGCCTTGTTATAGTATTGTGGCAATCCCCAATCTCCATCTTGATATGAACACCCTAGGGCGTAAAATGCTTCAGCATCGCCAAGACTCATCCTTTTCTTGTTTCTCTTCATAATTTCTTTATCGTTCTTTGGTAGTGGCATTCTGCAAAGTGCACACCATAATTTAATATTTCCTTTTTTCATTTCTTCGTCCTCTGCCTTAGAACACCCGTCACATAACGTCTTTCCACAGCATGGCATGTACACAGTGGTCACTCCACAAACTCCTGGGTTGAATGGCATAGGTTGCATGCAAATTGGACAATCTTCCTTCGGCGGAGGATCTGCAAATAGTTTTTCGTCGGATATAGACATCTTTTCATCATCATCATCATTAGATATACCTATCCTTTCAATACTATCCGATACGGTATCGATAGCAGAACTACTATTACTTGAGGTATTATCGTCTACACAATCAGTATTGCAACTCTCAACTTTTTGCTCACATGATGTGCTCACTTTTTTGTTCGATGATTCAACGTCACCCCGATCTGCGGACTTTGATGAATCATTTGTTGATGACGTACTGCTACTACTCATCTTCTTGCAATGTATAAACTCTCCTGCCGCTGTTATTATCTAATTGTAGGCAAGCATAGATTGATATCTGATGAACTGCATTCGCAGCGAAAATATTTATTCCACATGTAATCACCTCGTGCTTGTGACATAAAGAAACGACGGACAGATGGATCTATCTATCATATAATGTGATGTGAGACAATAATACATAGGCGTTATGAATAGGCGGCGCGATTGTAATATGGTGGCGTATATTCTCCTATTCGTTGCTATACTATTCGATATATCTTCTTCCTTTCTTCTTCTTCCATCTATATCAACGCCATCACTGTCACTAAAGCAGATCACAAGCGGTATCTTTTGCAACAAACCAATGACAATGATGAATGTTTTTCATCAACTACAATAACAACAAGAATCATGCTTTGCATTGAAAACCTTACTCATCAAGAGCAGCAGCGATATCCCTCTGCTTGCTCCTCATCTCATCTCGAACACGTTGATGGGCCCGTAATGTAGTTGCATATTCTTGTTTTGTAACATGTCCAGCTCTGTATCCTTCTCCAATCTCTTTTAAAGAATTATCATATCCAGCCCTTGCCGCAATCATGTGGTGTTTCATTGATCTATTCATTTTACCCCACTCGACCTCTTCAAGCTTGCCAAGAGCATTCCTTGCAATTTCATGACCGCCAATCGCTGCAACTTTTATGAGACGCAGAGCTTTGTCCATATCATGTTCGGCATTTCGACCATAATAATACATAGTACCAAGATGACAATGTGCTTCTAATGAACCAAGCTCTGCTGATTTAGTGAATAATTCTAATGCTTTATTCATATCTTGTGGTACGCCCCTGAGCCCACGAAAATAGTGCATTCCTAGCGCGTAAAATGCATTGGCATCATTTAACTCCATTCGTTTCTCGTACCGTTGATGTCTCTCTTTGTCTGAAGTTGGTTGTGGTACTCTACAAAAGGCGCACCAAGCTTTAATATTTCCCTTTTCTATTTCATCATTCTCTGCCATAGAGCAACCTGTACATAGCAGCTTTCCGCAGCATGGCTGATACGTCTTTATCCATCCACTAGATCCATTTGCAAATGGCATCGGCTGCATACAAATTGGACAGTCTTCTTTCGGTGGAGGGTCTGCAAACAATTTATCATCATCTTCGCTATGCAATATTTCAGTAATTTTTTGTTCACATGATGGGCACACTTTTTTGTTCGGCAATGTAACTTTGTTTCGACCACATAAGTGACATGTCAATGTATCATCATCGTCTTCAGACGTACTACTACTCATCTTTTCATATGTATTTACTCTCCTGCCCTTCTCCTGCCGCTCTTACAGTACTCTATTAGTACCCTATGATTGATAGGTAATAATCATTTCATCATCTTGACATAAAGAAACGACGGACAGACATTAGATATTGGATTAGATGATGACGACGAGATAAAGTAAGGTCCTCTTACCTCTTAATATGCTGGCGTTTGTTCTCCTATTCGGTGCTATACTGTTAGATATATCTTTTGCATTTCTCCTCCTTCCATCGATATCTTTGCCATCACTGTGTAGGCATACTATCACTAGTATCTTTTTGCAACAAACCAATGACGAATGTTTACATCAATTACAACAACAAGACGATAAAGAAGAGGAATGTATACTACTACCAACACCAAATCCAAACTTCAACCCCTCCCAAACATCACTATCCAATATACTTTACAGTTCAGTAATATCAGGCATCAATACACTCTATCCACCAACTGAATTATCGAATCGTAATGCAATCAGTAGAAAAGATGGATATTGGAGGTATATTAAAGATGGTAATGAACCACCGTTGGAGTTTACATATGGTGAATTTGATATTGACTTCTTTGGTAACTTGTTGGATAAGGCTTGGGAGTATTATGCCGGTAGTGTCGAAGGAAATGCTGAAGATAGAATGCCATGGCAAAACAAGACATTTATAGACATAGGCAGCGGTAGTGGACGACTAGTACTATCAGCGGCGGCATTACATCCATATTTTAAAGTGTGTAAAGGATTAGAGATATTAGAAGGGTTGAATAGTGTGGCTACATCAATTGCTGAGCAATGTCGTGTATCAGATGATGACACATCTAATGATCAGAAGTTTCAGTATGCTTTGCCATACATTGCAAATAGTACCGACACAACCAACAATACATCTACAACACAGTCACTTCAAATGGCACCAATACAATTCAAATGTGAATCATTTACAAACCCATATGAACACCTATCCGACATAGATGTTGCATTCGTCTTCTCAAGTTGTATGAATACAAATCTAATACAAGAATTATCAATAGCAATCGGACGACAATGTAAAGTCGGCACTATAATAATAACTACTGAATATCCATTATATCTAAGTGGTACTATAGAACCAATTGAAGATGATGTTACCATGCCATTTGGTGAATATGAAATACAATTGATAGAAAAGATTGATGGATGGTGTTGGTTAATGGGTGGAAAATCAACAGCCTATATACATCGTGTAACAAAATCACTACATACAGAATATGGTGTAATGAAACGAGAAGTACCACAGTTATCATTAGAAGAGGAGGCATATAGACTTGTACAGTTGATTGAACGTGGTGAATTGACTGATACCAAGTTGTTTATGAGAAATGTTCGTAATGATATGATCTTTAATGGGATGCCTTCTGAGTATATACCTGAAGAAGATAGTATTGTCGATGATGAGAAGAAGGATGTGATATGAACTCGGTTCCAACTAGATGGTATCATAAAGTAACAAGCTAAGTATCATAATATGAGTAATACTGTTGGTATCTAGATGTTATTCTAACCTAATCCCCTTACTATCCGAGTTCATTCCTTTTCCTCTTCAACTGTTGATTAGCGGCCACAGTATTGTTACGTTCAAATAGTCCTGGTAGACTTCTAAACAATTGATAAAGTGCAGAGTGGCCTTTATCATCCCATCCCATCCACGCTATGGCGAAAGGCATAACACCCAAATCCATATCAACAAACACGTCATTGATTCCATTGAAAGTCGACATATGGCAACGAAGGATCTTCTCCCGGGCTGCCCTTTCCTTGAATATGTACCTAAACATGATATCGTAACGACCATTAATTCTCAACATGGTCTTGAGATCTTTTGGAAGATCATTGTCATCTCCACTATGGGTAATAACATCATTTAGCATATGATTAGAGGCGTATGTTGCCTCGATGCTCAACGGATCACAGAGGGTATTCGTAAGTGCTGCCCATCCTCTATTAGTGATATGTGTATCGTTAATAAACAACGTATGCATACTACGATTGTTGACCAAGGCCGCTGCAAAAGCAGTAAGCACATCATCATCAATTTGGTTGCTTGATATGTTAAGCATGTTCAACTTACAGATGTTATTTTGGAGTAGGTTTGAGAATGTTTGCCAGCCCTGAGAAGTAACGGAAGGACATGACTTTAGCTCGAGTATCTTCAATGAGCTGATTCTACCAAGAGAACCGACTAATGTAGGCATAACCTCATCGTCAATATTGTTATCACAGAGTTCCAGATGCTTCAAATTGCAGTTTTTGCTTAGGGAGAGGGCCGAGAATGCCTGCCAACCACGAGAAGTAATTGAACGGCATCTCCGAAGAATTATCCTCTCCAATGAGCTCACGCTACCCACTAACCCAACTAGTGTGGTCATCACATCATCGGTGATACCTCGGTTGTTATGTAGATCGAGTTCTCGTAATGTTGATATAATATTGTTATTTTCCAGGCCACTAAAGCACTCATTCCATCCGTTTTGTGATACAGACGGTCTACCTGCCAAACTTAATTGATACAATCCGTTTGTTGATGCCAATTGATTTGCTAAAGAAGTTATATCGTCATCATTCATTTCACCATCACTTAAATTGAGATTCAAGATCTGACGTGATTGTCGAGGAAGCATTGACAGGTTGTATTTTGCAACATTATCACTGTCTAACTCTTGTGAGTTTGGTAGAGTCAATTCCAAAGCAATGTCCACGAGATTATGATGCTGATTCAATGCAGTAATCTTTAGATTTTGTAGCGATGGGGGACACTTCAGAGTAACCAATACTTTCTCCATTGATGAGTTTACTAATCCCAAAGACAAATGCTTGATATTTTGATGTCGATTCAATTGGAAGCTCAATTGATACTCGTGTGTAAGGTTTATGTGTGGATCTTGAAAGAAAGTAAAGCTATCATAGCCATCAATCTTCACGTCCTCCAAGGAAAGCTTATTACATAATGTGAGAGTCCCAATAACAAAATTGGGGCAACATCCAACGAATTCAAGGCGTTTCAAATTGTTGAATTCACCTTTCCAGGAATACAATATGAGTACCTTTGTAACTGAGCTCCCTTTGCAATAATGAAACGCCATATCCTCAATGGACCTGTTCTGATCAAGTGCTGTCAACAATTCATGAGGGTGTGCAATCGTATCCGCATCCATTCCACTTAACATAATCCGTTTCAGATGTGTATTAGATGAAAAGTATTGTGCCTCATTCTTCCAATCAATGGAGCCGAATACGTCGTCGTCGTCACCAAATGGGATGTAGATAGAAGTTGTGGCTGGATCATTGATTTTGATTTGTTCCCATGTATGTTGGAGAGATACGTCGGCGGAATCAACACTACTATCACCATCATCGGTGGAATCATATTGATCCATTGAAACATCATCATCATCTTTGTTAGTAAGACTCTCTATATAACACTCAAGCTCTTCCTCTTTTATGAAAGAGGTGACATTCTTAATGATAAGCTCCCCAAAGTTTTGAATGATATTCTCAGACAATCCACAATCGGCAAGCTCTTTAGCTGTAGTTGGAACATTTGCCGCTATAATACGCATTTCCTCATCACTTATGATATTGTTGTCGTCAATTTGTCCCTGGTATTTAAAAGGTGGAAAGAGATACATCTGAGAGAAGTGCACATCTTATGCACAAAACAATCATTCAAGCCACCTACCTCTGAAACAAGGTCCTTAACCCTCATTAACAACGCCTTATTATATTCAAGCGGTAGGACTATAACATTACGATCATAATTAATGTTTCGTGACAAATAATGATGTAATGGTAACTCCTCAGCAATTGGGCCTCCTTTTACATTGCAAATCTCAGGATTACTCTGAACTAACCGTTCAATTACCGAACCAGGGCAGTATTGATTGAAACATGCTAAATGTAAAGGGTACGTCCTTTCCATTACCTGGGAATCAGCAGCTTCAGGGAACATATCTATTAGGTAATCGATAATCTCCCATGTAATGTTCTTGTTTAAGCAAGCAAGATGGAAAAAGGTATAAAGATATGCACATTCTTCACATTTCTCCCATATTGTATTTATTGTATCTGGCCCGATAAGTTTCACTTTATCTTTCAACAAATCAAATGAAAGATTATCCGATTTACACACGTCGATGAGTTCCCTAAAAAGTTCTTCTAATGGCGTAAAGCACTCTATCTGACCACCATCCTCAATATTAATAGATTCTGCTGTATCCGTCTCGGACAAACGCTTACCGTTGAATGTAAAGTGAAGGATTGTACTATCCTTGACTCCATATCGTTTTCCATACACCTTAAACACCTTCTTCAATCTCATTGATGACCTGATTGCAAATTTTATTGTTCCATGTCCAGTACCAAGATGTGTTTCGAGGTACTTGTTTGTCACCTTAATGGTGACATCCGCAACAGGTACTATCGACATTTATAATGTGGGTTTTTGCCTTTTGTATAGAATTATACTTTGGTATTATCGATGTATATTGGTGTTTATGTTAGCAGTTATGCAGGTGGATACATATCTAGCTCCTCGAACAGATGAAAAATAAAATGACACAAGATATGTGCACAAAGTTTGGTAAAAGCTACCACGTACTAGGACCGTCTTCTAGCCAACAGACGATAGAGGAGCTCTGAATACTGATCTATCGGTGAATATACCACAACTTAAACAAGGTAACTTATTGCAATGGACTAATGGTGGTATATGGTGCTGCTCTACTCCCTCAAAGAGAGAGTAGGGAGAAAATAATACGGCGATCAAACGACTGAGCCCATGAGAGAGATGTGATGACGTTACATAAACCTCTACTAACTACCTCAGAGTCGCGTAGTTCATTGTTGAATGAGTTGTGGAGAATAGGCGATAGAAAGTGCTCATTTATTTTGCAAAGAAAACTAAAATTATACAAAGATAATGATAAAACAACCCTTCTCCACTCTCACAAATAACAAAAATAGATAATAGCTTAGTAGTCATTGAAGATATTGAAGAGATTACATACGGAGAATAATGAGTACACCACAAAGATCAGAGCATGATAAAGACAGTGATGCACCTTGTGATGAAAATGATGGATCAGTCCTTCCAGAGGAGTATACAGTATTACTTTTAGCAAAAGTGAAGAAACTTCTTGCCACGTGGGCTAATGAGGTATGTATATTGGCTATCATATATATGTTTTGAAGTTTTGTTTATATCAATTCTATTCCTTTATTATCTGCACAGGAACAAATGAATGGTAACAGTGATTTATGTGAGTAATAATATCTTGACGTCCATTGGTTGTCATACCATTAATACATCACACTCTAATCCTATTTGTATCTTTGATAGATCGGGATTTAAGGATTATGCTGCAGCAGGAAATTGTTGTGGATATAGCAAACAAAGTTCCAACTACAATGGACGAGCTTGCTATCCTCAAACTACAGCCGAATATAGTACTGAATTATGGAGAGCGTCTCGTGAAATGCATCAACATGTTCATCAAACACGAAAATCTTATGGGATATACTAAAAGTGGCGGTAATGCGAATGATAATGCTGCCGCATCTAATAACATGGGATGTGATGTGTTAGACAGTGATGATGATGACGACGACGATTCGGAGAATAAAGAAAACTGAACTCATTATTGAGATATGCAAAGAGTGTTGAGGAGACACTATTCATGATGAAGATGATAGTATATCGATAGCAAGAAAGGGGGTATGAGTATGATATGAAACTGAAGGAGGTGTGAGTCGCCTAGAAATGCAGAGCAAAAGTAGCAAGCTATGTAAATGTAAGAACTATATCATAATCACATGAATCTAGCCGTTATTCTCGTGATACGAGGATAAGGAGGTTACGATTACGAATTCTAGAATGAGACAGACTATAAGTTATTATAAGACAGCTTGAAGATAGACATCTAGTACCCCGAAAAACAAAGTCTTTTCTTACCTTTGAAAGTGTTGATATGTTCTCACATAATGAATAAACCAAAATAATAAACACATTAAAGTGCACAGGTAAGTGCTTATTGATCTTTGGGTAATAGTAAGGAAAAAAGAATTGATGCTGATGGGATTCGAACCCACGCCTATAAAGACGACGAGCAGTCCAGCAGCATCATATACACATTCTTCAGGCTTAACATCACTATCCTCCACCTTCTTCTTAGCCATGACTTCACGTAACGCAGTAATGATGTCTTTGTTGTTGTTTCCGATGATATTACAATTGATTTTATTGAGCCACTCATGTGAAACTTGCTCACTTGGGGTCTTACTATCGTGACACAGGACACACCACTATGCAATCAAGAACATCATGTGCCAATTTTCGTCTCTGAGTAGATTATTGAGAGAGAGAGAGGGAAAGAAAGTTTAGATACACAGCAGCTACATTTAACATAATTACCAACACCCGCATATCACATATAACACATACCGCTGCCTTCCGAATCAATGCCTCTTCGTGGTACCTTTTCTTTCCCCGAGAGGAAGGCCCTTTACGAACATTAATCTATAAGAGATTGAAAATAACAAGCAAATGATATGAGATTAAGTGTTTTACACACGTAAAAAGATGGTACACCACACTTACACCCTTCATTCCTCCACCCGAAGAAGAATGTACGTTCTTCGTCCTTTTACAATATATTAGAAGGACTCTAAATATTGATATCAAAATATATAAAGCTATTTGAAAGAATGGAATAGGAGGTGAAGAGTATTGTTAGGTTTAGTTTGGCATTGGATGTGTGGGAATGTAATAGGTGCACTGTCCACGAAATTGATAGGAATGTTCACTGCTGCCTGCCTGCCAATATATATATATATATATACCTCCATCAATTAATATTATTAAATCCCCATTTTTTTATCAACCCCAATGTAATTTCTCACCCCTTAATTAAATCTCACATACCATACAGCTTCACTTAATAATGGTGCACAAACTAATTGGTCAATGTTCATATCTCCTTCGTTTTTCCAACAAATACGCGCCCCGCCTAACCATAAATCCCCGCCGACAATATTATACACAACAAACGTACCTTCGTGTTTTAATACAATAAATTATATATTTCCTACCACCAAACCTGGCTATATATTGAGCTGCTGCTTGCCAAATGATTTCAATATTGTGTAGGGGACCACCATTAGACAGACTACTTGTATCACCCGTTTATGTAACCCGAAGAACTGACGGTCTTATCGTACCGTATCCTTGAAGATACCTTTGCAATTGCAATAACATCATCGTGGTGTACCTTCGTAGTTGTTGATTTGCCGACGGCGATTGGTTCATTATCAGTGTGCCGTCGACGGATTGAATTGCAATAATATATTCTCTATCATATTTGTTTTGTTTGTTGGGATTGGTAAGGGAGTGTGGTTGGTCTAACATTCAGTTCATTAATTGGATACCATATAATGACTTAATGAGAGAATAGCGACTTTGCTGAAGCACCGAGGCCATTGTTGACGTATATAGCGCTCTAAAATCGGGAGTACTCTCGGATATGGTATAGGGTGACGAGTGAGAATGATTGTGATCAATGTTCTTATTGAGGTGGGTGGGTGTTAGATAACTGATATTAGTTGATGCAGTCATAATTATGATGAGTCAGGCACCTTCTTGAAATAGTCGCTGCCGCGGGCGCCTCTCGGCAAGCTCTGCGAGGCTATTAGCCAACGCTTGCAAAAAGAGAAATCTACATGTTATTGATAGTTATCGCCATTGCCATTACAGTGATACGCCACATCCCATTGTTCTTTTGGCAAAAAATTATGGCCTATGGCGCTCTGTTTGGTTGAACTGAATTTTTTTGCTTTCTATCTCACTTTCTAACTTTGCTCGGTATCTTAGAAAGATCGTATTGCACAAGCAAAAAAAAGGTGGTTGACTTCGGCGAGATTCGAACTCGCGCCTACAATAGACTGCGGCCTAAGGTAATTCCGTACACAACATGGTCAGATAAATCCACACGAATGAGTTGACAAGGATAACACTGAGGACGTACCTTAACACAGCGCCTTAGACCACTCGGCCACGAAGTCGACATAGAGTGCAGTAATAAAAATAAATAATAAACCTAATACAATTTCCTCAAATCTAGATGGATGAGAACAAAAGTAAACAGCCGTAGTAGATAACACTCAATACTACGATACTCAATATCAAAAGGATAACACAAGACGTCGCGCCTTAGACCGCTCGGCCACAGCATCTATAATAAATGTCTATCAGTAAAAATAAATTATATATTCAGTATTATTTAGCCTCAAGGTTCGATTCCTCAACCGGTCCATTCTTTTCTTACTTCTTACTGGACTTTTGATATAAGCACAATTATAACTAGAAGATATCATGCTTGGTTTGGATGCCTATTTATTTAGCATAATATAGATGTTTTAAATTATCTGCTATATGTCTTGATGACCGCACCGACATAACCCAACATATCATCACGTACAAATCAAACTCATACCCCACATGATTTGCATACCTTATCAAGCTCTTCTACTTCCTCTTCGGTCAAGTCCCAACCTAAACATCCCAACAGTTCATTTGCCATCTTAAGATTGGTCACTGATACCAACGGCACTGCCCCCTTAGCCCGGACATAATTAATAGCAATCTGTGTCGTGGTAATATCACGATTAATCTTTGGTTTCGTTGCCTCATCCTCATACTTGGCAAGTATACCCACAACTCTTTGATCAATCTTCTCCCTTAAACTATCTTGTAACTTGAATAGAGCATCCATCTTC
>Ga0075437_14764_pt1 | contig 12013 bp, 12 predicted proteins | sample MintriMetagenome_FD_74266 | JGI IMG/M metagenome (GOLD analysis project Ga0075437, IMG submission 74266) | Marine eukaryotic communities from Monterey Bay, USA to study complex ecological interactions - Minidiscus trioculatus and... | ecosystem: Environmental > Aquatic > Marine > Unclassified...
TTCGAGTGAATGAAGAAGCACTACAAAGAGAAAGAGAGAGTGGTAGATATCCTAGTAGTGAGAATGTTGATAGTGGTAGCCTGGAATGCTGTGCAGATAGTTTGCAATGGAGGACATTGTGTGCAGTGGGAAGAGTCTTGATCCATTTTGACTTCTTGACAAAGGGGATATTGAATGAGAATACATTTCGAGACGAGTAATGTGTACACTAATCTTTACACTCTATGCCCAGTTATAATCTCATTACTTAAAATACACCCACAACATAATAAATCTATAGTTGTCGCTCTCTTTACTTCACATCTGTATCAAATGCACATCATCATTACTTGGGCACTTTAGATTCAACTTGCCAACCACAAGACCCGCTTCTGGTCTTGATAAGCAAACACCTTCTTTATCTTCGTTAGTTTGACACCAAACACATGCACTACCATCACTGGACTTTGTTTCCCCACAGGCAATTTCGGCATTGACAGCATTCCATGCTGCCTTGAAGCAATTCACATCTGGTAAACTAGTCTTCACTTCTTCTTTTGCTGGCTCAATGTAGATGTCAAGTGGACAAGACAATCCGAATTTTCCATTTGTTACTAATGCCTCTGCATTGGATAGACATGCTCCCGCTACACTATCAGAGGCAGCACCAGACATTGAACACCATACGCATTGTGAATTGTTTTTATCTTTTGTTTTACTACATGTTTCTTTAGCATCATCTCCATTTAAAGCTGAATGAAAGCAGTTAAAGTCAGGAGGGGTAGATACTTCATTGGCTCGACCTCTTAATAGAGTAGATGCAGTGCTTCCAATTGCAATGGTGGATACGTATATCGTCAATAAAACTTTCATATTGCAAATATTATGTAGTGTGAGACCACTGTGGTGTAATATCAAGGAAGGTACGATGATGTGATGGCTATTTGACTATCGAGAGTATCTTAAGATATCTTTCACTAACATGGATTTTTACCAATAATCAAAAGCCACAATCAAACGATTAGAGTTATGAACTACTTGATGCTATTGCATCATTCCCGATAACCTTGGATAATACTAGCCAGTATTGATCGAAGCAGGCCTCTCTATCTACGGCTATTCTCTTCAACCAACAAAATCCACCTAAATTGAAATGACAAAAGGGGGGAACCCCCATATGATCCCCCCCAAACTCAACGCTCAACAAATACAACAAAGTAGGTGAAGTGCAGTAGGGGGTTTGCAAAGAGGAAAGGTTAATATATAACCATGGCTGCGTCTCAATCATCAGATCTTTTAGGTGGTGGCAGTGCAACGAATTTACCACCGCCGCATGAAGGTGCACCTTCTGACAATATTGCAACAGCTCTCTCAAAGGGCTCATCTAAACCAGCACCACAATCAAACAATAGTAATGATACAAACAATAATAGATGGGGTTCAATGGTAGGCGGATTAACAGGATCATTAGTAAACTCTGCACGAAGTGCTGTTAATACAGTTGCAAAACAAACCTCTGATCTAAGCAGTAGCAATAATTCAGACCCCAACTCAACAGCTTCCACAACTACACAAAGCTCTATAAACAATACAACTACACCAACATCAGGCAGCAATGCATTCTTCACAAACCTAACATCGAACATAACAACATCAGTATCATCAGCAACCAACAGTATATCAACATCTTCTACATTCAAGTCAATAACGAATAATATAGCAGGACGGAATACAATGCCAGATAAGACAACGGCAAGTCAGGTATTAATGTTCCGTCAGTTATTACATACGAAATGTCGACCTGGATTGCGATTGAGTAGAGTGTATCAGGGTACTGCGGCTCAGAAGGCTGTGTTGCATATGGTAAGTAGATTAGATTGTTGTTTCGTTTGTGTATATTATGCAAAACAAGAAAAACTCATGCACCTCATTTTGTATATGCTCTCCTCTTTATAACATAGCCATGGTGGGAACGTGGTATTGAACAATCAAAGAAAATGATTATATCATATGATAATTTAATAACAAGATTATGGTTGAGTGGTGCTATCATGCCTTTTGAGAAAGGTGGGTATGCCACATTAAATAATAATGCTGACGGTTCATCACCTGGTGGTTCTAATAGTGTTGAAGGCAGTATTGATACATTAATCAATGAAAAGGGATTACCACCCATCCCGCATATATATTGGGTAGACCGATTAGGATTTCAACAAGATGACCCGGTAACTGACTTTCGTAGTGGCGGTGTACTAAGTTTAGCAATGCTAGTACATATTGTTGAAAGTTGTCCATTGGTACATTCACGATTTGTACCAAAGCCAAAAGCAGATAGTGATGCCACATCATCATACATATCAAGTGATATTATTTCATTAGAAGAGATTATTACAGATGATGCATCTGTACTGCCATTTGGTATTACATGTATTAACATTACAGATATGTTGGCTAAGTTCTTATTATTTAGTAAGGCGGTGGATAAGATGGATGCATTACTAAGTTCGAAACCATTCTGGAAGATGTTTATTGATCCTAATGCAATGTTGGTATTACAGGAAGTTAGTTTAGATTTGTTATGTGATGTTTGTGTTGAGATTGGTAGAGAACGACGGATTGAAAAGTTGAAGAATCAAGCTGCCGCTGAACAAGGTAGTGAGGGAGATGACAATAATAAAAAGAAGAAGGAGGGTGGCATGCCTGGTAGTGAGGGTGGCAAGGTTACAGTCTTTGACTTTTCAGAAATCATGGAACGAACAGAAAAGCGAGTCGGAGACGAGGTGTTAGGTGCAGGACCGCAGACTGTTGATGAATTACGAGATGTAGCTCGACGAGTCAAGTCCAAGTATCTCATGCGTATCCAACTTAAAGAGAAGCATGCTGTTACATCTGTGGCTAGTCCATTGAGGAAACAGGTGCCACCGTTACCATCAAAAGAATCTGTAAAGAATGTTACAAACTCAGTAATTGGTGGCGTTGCAGGAGGTGTGGGAGGGTTTGTTAGTTTGTTGAAGCGTGGAGATAGTGCTGTTACAACAAAAAGTGACGGTGGATCATCCTCTGAAGTTATTGACTTTACGTCTTCGAATGGTATGACTAGTATCTTACCTAATGATACTCCAACAACACCAGGGCAAGAAGTGGAAGTGAACATTGACGGGACAACTTCATCAAGTCCTGTTGATGAAGGTCCCAAGTCTCCAGTAAATCCGTTTGCTTCTTCTTCAGCAGTAGAGGAAGTTGCACCTGAAGGAGCAGCAACTACAACGACCACTAATGAAGAGACGAAAACAACAACTGGCTTAGAAGGGTTTGATGAGCTAGACAAACTATCTGCTGAGCTAGGAGATTTGTCAACGGATGCATTTGACTTGTTGGGAGATGATTTTGATTTGGCAGACTTGGATGACATGGATACGAAGGTTGATGCCTTGGGTGCATTTGCTATTGGTGAGGACGAGGATGACCTTCTGTCATAATGTAATCTTAACTTTAGGGTCATAACAAATCTGTCTGGTTGTCTCCCTTTTCAGCCATATATCTGTGTATAAAAACATAGTATCCGGGCATATGAATAGAATCTGCGCATAAAAACAAAGATATCCAGGCTGCTTGCTTATCTAGCAAGCATAAATACAAGACAAGGAGAGTAATACAGTGGAACTTCTTAGAAAAACTTCAATTATAGAAGTTTCTTACACTATCCCCCCTCAGCCTCACTATCACTACTCCTTCTTCTTATCACAACAAGAGGCAGGATATCGTGCTCGTGATTGGCATCAGTAGCATAGAAGTATAGAAGAGTGGGGATAGAAGATCGACCGGTAGTACAAACAACAATTACCCGATAATATCACATAATATATCTTGTGTCACATCGATCCATCGCGTCATTAACGTCATCGGATAATAGGTACATTATTTTAGATTCGCTGTATAGATCCATCACCTAAGAATGTTCGGTCTATTTCTATTGCAATGTTGGTTGATATTTGTCAGTGTCATACTGCCAGATTCTTGCGGATCTTGGTCATTCAGTAGTAGAAGTGGAGCGATAGAGAGATATCAGGATATTAGTCAGACAAATGGCAAAGTGGTAGAAAGATATAACCAGGATACTGATATATATTATCAACATACTCGACGTAAAGCAATCATGACATCAACTCTTACAATAGTGAGTAGTGCTGCTTTTCTCCCATCAACTGCAAATGCTGATGTCACCAACAAAATTGCAAGTTCTACCGCACTCAGATCTTTAAGTATTGCTCAAAGACAATTATCCATCAAGTTACTTCCAGTTTGCCAATCGAATAACTATATAGGAGTTAAGAAAGTTTTGAGAGAATCTCCATTTGATGAACTTCGAAAAGATCTGCTAACAGTAGTTCGTGGAGGAGAGGACGGATCCAAAGCAGATGAGCTACTCTTGGCATACAAACAACTAATCAAATCGCTTGAGGCAATCGATGCTACGGCCTCACTTGGTATGAGAGGAACTAGTCGCGGTGTCTTTGGGGGATTAGATATGACTGACATAACAGGTTCACCTGATCCATTCCAATTAGGCATTGAATATGAAGACATTGAAAAGGCAATGGATGTGTTTATAAAGACTGGGTATGAAGCAGGGGATATCCCAGTGCAATATGACTCGACAAACACTAAGATTGGTGGAATAGATGTAAGATCTGGGAAGGTTGAGCCAAGAGTGTTGTAATATGATATAGATTTTAAAGGTTCACGACTACTAATATTACATGTTTCCATCTAGTTCTAGTTACACAAATATACAATCACAAAGAATGCACCAACAATAAAAGGAAGAAGACGAGATTGGATATCTCCCGAGGATACGATGACATTCCCCCCTGGCATCGTCGCTTGTCCACCTCCATCTTCCGTTGCATCTGCCTTTGCATTCTTCCTAAGGCCCGCAGGAATAGTCAGATTAAACTGATTTGCCATAGATCCTTTGTCTGCCTGCCACGTCTTGAATTGAACTTCATACGAAAGATCATCCTGACGTTCCATGATGCCATATCCAAAAGCAGACTTTGTAATGCCTCTCTTTACTCTTCCATGGATCCCATACTCTTCTTTACCAACCGTAAGATTGATATAAAAAATGGATGATTGATCAATCTTGTTCTCAATCATCATCGTGCCTCCATTTCCTACTATCATTTGGGCAGGCAATACATTATCTTCAAACTCTAGAACTTCAAGCCAGTGCATGTGACCGGTGATCAAAGCTGAAATGCGATCAAACGTTGTGTTAGTTAGGCTTTGTTGCAACGTCCAATCCAATGTAACAACATCAGTATAATTACATCCGATGCCAAGCACAGGTCTGTGGCCTACATAGAAGTTTGTCTCCCGATCAAGGGAAAGGAACTCTATGTCTTTGAACCATCGAGTAAACAATTCTACTTGTTCTTCAGTCTCCTCAGCATTCTTCGGGTCCAAGTACCTATTCTCTCGTTTAGGTACAATCAGAGGCTGTCCATCTTCGGGGGCACCAGGGCATCCTTCAAGAGTATTCATGTAGTGATCTACACCACCGCGTAAGGGATTGATGATGGAATCATCCATGACAAGGAATTGCTCATGCTCAAAACGAACAGCATATGGAGGGTAATTATCTAGACAATAGTTTGTCGAGCCGTCATCAATATCGTATGGAAACATAAACAAGAAAAAGCCAAATCCCCCTCTTGTACAGATCTCATGATTACCTCTCCCTGGTATGATTGGAGTTGTTCGAAGTAGGTTCATAGCTGGATAGAACCAGTCCGCCCACCATCCGTACCAATTGTCTCCATAAGTCCCCGGCACAAAATTCATCAGATGTTGGCTTCGGCAGTACACTTAAAACATTGGCAGTTATCAAGGGTGCAATATGTCTAGGTATCATTGGAATCTATCGGCATGTATATGCAATGGCAGAGGAACGTGATCGTAAGGAACGTACTGAGCAATCACTATCGACTATTCGGGGTATACAAGAAAGTGGCAAGGTTGAAATAACAATGAAATTTAAGAAACCAAAGCAGAAATTAACATTGAAGGAGTCGGCCAAGGAATTATTGGCATCACGGGAACTCAAGGCAATGTCAATGATGGTATTCTGTTATAATGTATGTGTGGAATTGACTGAGGTATTGTGGAAGGCTATATTACGAAAGACATACCCCACGAAGACTGAATATATGGAGTACATGTCAAACTTTTCACAGACAGTTGGTTTGGTAGCTTTTATATTGCAATTGGTAGCATCGGAGATTATTAATGTCTTTGGATGGAAGTGGACTGCTATGATTCCTCCAGTTACCATGGGAGTATTGGCCGTGGCCTTCTTCGCCGCTGTGATTGCTGGTGAGGATCAGATTCCATTGGCTCAAGTGTTGCTCATTGGTACAGTTCAGAATGTGGCTAATAAGGTGACCAAGTATTCATTGTTCGATCCGTGTAAAGAAATGGCATACATCCCACTTGGTCCCGAGGCAAAAACAAAGGGCAAGGCGGCAGTAGATGTCTTGGGAGCACGTCTAGGACGCAGTGCAGGATCAGCAACACAACAACTACTTGTCTTCTTGGTTGGAGGTGCCTCTGGAAGTATAATGAATTGTGCACCATACATCGGGGCGTGTTATGTGTCGGCTATTGCCATGTGGTCTAATGCCGTGTCAATATTGGGTAAGCTGTTTGAGAGTACTCCTGATCCAAGGCCGGACAATACTGAAAAGTTGGAGAGAATTGGAGAGGCCATCACGATAATAAAGACAATTGAGGATGCCAAGAGAGAAAAGAAGAAAAAAGAAGGAAAGAATAAGAAGTAGATAAGCATTCATTGGGGTTGGGGAAGAGTGTATCTGTGAAGTGAGGGCTTGCTTTAAGCCTTGAATTTTACATAAGTTCGTTCATTTGTCAATATAGGGATATCGGTTAAGTTAAAACCTGTAGTAACACAGTCCCTTCTCTACTTGCAATGTTATGAAAAGTCATCTAAAAGTATCTCATTCCAACCCAATTTCTTTCTATAGCTCGAATAGTCTACCTCGACTCCCTTATCCTCTTCATCAGCCCCTGGAGACCTATGTTCTTCCATACCTAAACACTGTATCAAGAAGTAATCTCCGACGTGTAGGTCTGCATCCTCAACAACACCATTGGATACCTCTATAGATTGTGGTTCTTCAGGCTTGCTTTCAATCTTTCTGTTTGGGGATCTAAATGGCATAATATCCCTTGGTTTAATTTGCATATCTCTATTAGAAGTAGGCTGATCTGACGGGACAGCATCAACTTCTTTCTGTAGCTCCTTCTTGGCAAATTTCCAAGTAATTGCCAAGGATATTATACCAAATGCTGCTCCGGTAGACATGAGAATGATTTGCAACATTGAAACTCCACTGCCACTGTCAGCATAAACCGTGGCAGAACTTGCTCCTAAACATATCAACAACAAATGCCACGGGAGAATGCCAATCATTGCCAACGAGTAAACAGCCCAATCCACACCTGTGATTCCAAATACATAGTTCATTACACCAAAAGGTATCAAGCAGTTCAATCTCATTAATACCATAACTCTTAATGAGTTCTTGATAATAGCAGCATCAACCGCCTTTATAATTGGATACCGTCTCATTAATACCTCAATCAAATCGCGTGTCATATATCTAGCTCTCCAAAATCCAATCATACCACCCACTATACTGCCCAGGTAGCTTGCAATTAAAGCAATAAATATTCCAGAAGCTCCCCACAGCTTTTTGAAGAAGAGAGAAGACTTAGCATATTTTCACACCTTTTGTGCACAAAAGTATATAATATAATACTCACTGATTGAAAAGTAAAACCAGCACCAAATATTAATATAGATGGCGGTATAAATATCAATGATGCTACAGCCAAAACAGCTATATACGACCATACACCTAGCAACTCATTCTCTCTCATCCACTCTAAGAAATTATCAAGAAATGATGTTACATATCCTGTTCTTAATATAAACACATCTAATATAACTGGTATTATCATCCCTACAGCCAAAATAGTAAACAATTTCTTCTTCCATGACCTACGTAAGAAGAATGTATATAATTCTTTTATTATATGTGGTTGTTCTGATCGATTATTCTCTGGTTTCTCTTGTAACTTTTGAGTTGGTGTTTTAGGCTCATCATCAAAACGTTCATATCCCATTTGAATACTACTACTCTGTTTACTACTTTGTATACTACCAGTTGATGCAGCTATACTTGTGGTACCATCTCTATCTACGGCTACTGATTTGTCTGATGCACAGCATACAAAACCAAGTGGCCCTTCTTGATTATTTGTTTCCTCTTCTTTTGATAACTTATGTTGTCTTTCTATATCGAGTTGGACACGATTTCTCTGTTTACTACGCACTTTAGATAAAAGACTCTTCATCTTTGCTACTATTACTCTCGCTGTGCGCTGTTCACCCTATTAGAACTAAACTCTATTTATCAATCAAGTCTCTACATATTTTGAAGCTGTTTATTTTTGAAGACTACATACCTGAAATAGACTCCTCTCACATAGTTTTCTAATGGCATGAAAACTAATTGAATACTGAATAATATGAGAAAAATGACGCACCGGTGGAAGATAGATATGGTAATATGAGGATGTTATTTATGCTTAGTATACCTGACAGCCTCGTATAGGCGTATATGATAGGAGAAGTGAGCTAGTTGATTAGGATACCAAGGGATACTAAGATATATTGATATAGATATAAATGCAAGATGTTTGGAATACGCAGACGACATCAATATTCTAAAGATGACGATACTGTACCAAGAAGAAGCTCTAGTGTTGTCTCTATAACATCATTGTCTCAATCTGTTGATGACTCTGCAACTATTGATGATTGTGGATATTCAAGTATTGGTAGTCTTTTCAGATTTGACTCGTCGAATTTACAATCTACAAAATGGCGGAACAAACAAATGTTGTCGTCAATCACCACTCCTCCAACATATGTTAACCACTTTGGTGTAGAAGTTTGCTTTACAGAACAGTTTCATTATACCAAATCTGAATTGGAACCACACAGAAAAGTAGGTGACGAAGAAATGGATGATCTTTTGCAATACCTATCTCAAAATAAAAAACCCGGATGTGGCCCATTCGATGATGTGATATCTTACATAGCAAAGGAATACCAAGTTAATGGCGATGCTGCTACCCCAACTGTTCAATTTTACAAACACTATTATGAAAATATACCAAATTGGATAGACTTTGATCAAATCCAGAGAGGGATAGATGTGTTCTTGGCATATCTACCGGTTGCTGGTTGTTCGCTCTTTTACAGAAGCTTAGTTGGTGGTTTCAGTATTCCACAGATTGTAGAAGTATTACAGGCAACACAATATCTTGTTGGTGATAAGGAGAAGTCAGTCGAACGTTTGTTTGATACCGGAGGATTTCTAGCTTGCTGTTTTGCACCATCATTACCGACAACAAAGACAGATACATACAATCTGCTCAATCGCTTCGGCCTGGTGGTAAAGGTTGGGAGGCGGCGCTAAAAGTTCGTGTACTGCACGCCAAGGTTAGAAGATCACTACTTCAATCAAAAAGAAGAGTATGGGATGTTGAAACAAATGGAATACCGATCAATCAAGAAGACTTGGCCGCCACTCTCCTCGCATTTAGTGTAAATGTCTTACTGGGTATAGAGATAATAGCAGGGAAACCGTTGCCTGAGAATGAACAGTATGACTATTTAGCACTATGGCGTTATATCGGGTGGTTACTTGGAGTAGATACGCTAGAAACAGAAGATGGCAGATCATCTAATGCAAGCAAACACAGCAATTTGCCTCCTATAGATCCATGTGGTGGAAGAAAGTTTGGTAAAAAGGATGCTAATTATCAAGAAGATATCTTACTTGATGACGGGAATTCAATAATACATTCGTATGCAACCCTAGAATCAATGATATTACATCTCCTTCATCCAAAGAAAAGCTCCCGAAGCTTAGTATCGCATTTACTCAGTCTGAGAAGATTTGTCATATTTCGATCAGAAGTCTGCAGACGGTTTCTAGGCGAGGAGCTATCAGATGAGCTTGATATCTCTCGATCAACAATAGAATGGAAAGGAATGAAGTGGGAGACATTCAATAATGTGATGACGCATTTGGTCATCAAATTCTTTGTGTACTCATTTCTAATGTTTCTTCGCGTCTACACTGTAATGACAATGAGCTTTTCATGGACTCGGAGACGTGCCATTAAGTTTCATGCCGTATTGGAGACAAAGTTTCTCATTGGCTGGCAGCAGATGAATGCTAAAAGAGTGACTAGAGCGAAAGCTACTACCAAAACCATTGATACGAAGAGCATATCAAATTGCCCTTTCTCGATGATCATGACCCCAAACTCTTGATAGTTTCATGTATATAACTCTTTACTTGTACATAAAATGTATCAACATTGATATCTATACTAGTTACAATTAGCTTTAGCTTTAAGTTTAGCTAGACACGACCATAGCTTGTAGATAATCAGCAGTCTTTATTCTCTCCTCTCTCCCTCTTCTCAATCTCCTCCCCCCTTCTTCTCCTTAAGATTCCTCTATTTGTCGAGCCCGTTTATCTTACGTTCGAGGTCATTCAATCCAGAGTTGCCCCAATCATTCCAGCCGACTCCTTGAAGATGTACGTTTCCAGTCATAAAGATGAAGAGAGATGATAGTAACATATGTTAGTACATGTGGGTTGCAAAGGCATAACACCTTTAAATGAAGTAGTCAAATCACCAGACCAAGACATCAGATTGAGCACACGAATTCACATGATAAAACAATGCCAACTTGGACTTTCCTTTCACAGTTGAATAAGCAAGTGTTGCAGGTAACAAAGCAGATCCCAACCATGAGCTACCTGCCGCCGCCCCAGCATACTTCGCAACAACAACTGGAACATAGGGTTCAAACTTTCATTGGCGTATGTATTTTGATAATGTTAGAATGATATATGATATAAAGAAGATATCAAAACGAGTATATCATGTATAGCTTCTTACCCATGCGGTGTTACTACCAACATACGAATTGTAAGTCTCACTCCGAAAGGTAGACAAGCGATCTTCATCTTTATGATTAGGATTGAATGCCGCATCTCCAGCACTGGAAGATGTGCGTTTCACAGTTTACGAAGGAGAAGAGAGTAGTAACGTTTGTTAGTATATGTGGTTTGCAAAGGCAGTCAAACAAAGGCAAATGTAGGTCAAATGAGGTAGTCAAATCACCAAGACAACATATTGAAGGCATGAAATCACATGATAAAACAACGACAATACAAACATGGACTTTCCAGTATAAAGTTACTCCTGAAAAGATGAACAAGAAGGTGTGTGCCACAAATGCTCTTGGAGACTTTGCAAAACATAACTCTTGCTTGTACATGTTTTGATATATTGCCTGGGAACTGTATATTGTCGGTTAGGGAGAAAAGAGAGATATGAGAGGAGGCACAAGATATCTTTCTCCGCTACATTGTCATTGAAACTTACGCATGGTCGGTAAGTGCTAACGCTCCTGCAACACCTACTATGTGCTGAGTTCGTGTTCCCCAGAATTCTTCACCAACTTCACGTCCGATTAGACGATTGAGTCCACCGTAGTCCATCTTTTGTGATGGATGCTATGATACAATAAAATGAGTTGATGTGAAAAAGATACATATGATGTGTCAGAGATACCTCAGAGCATATTGACATTCATATGACAGATTGCAGCGACCACATACTGAAATTGGCAATGTATAATTGCAATAACTCACCTGTAGAAAGTTGGACAGGAAATCACTGTATACCGCCGACAAGAAGAGAGGGTGAAGTTGAAGTTTGTAATAATGTGAGGCATATGTTTGAGATATTTATGACAAAAAAAAAGATTCTATGGTGAGGTGACTTACGCAGTACAATACGTGCCGAACGTGGCATTTGTTGTTGATATGTTTAGGAGCAAGTTCTGCCACGGTTT
>Ga0075437_11866_pt1 | contig 11983 bp, 5 predicted proteins | sample MintriMetagenome_FD_74266 | JGI IMG/M metagenome (GOLD analysis project Ga0075437, IMG submission 74266) | Marine eukaryotic communities from Monterey Bay, USA to study complex ecological interactions - Minidiscus trioculatus and... | ecosystem: Environmental > Aquatic > Marine > Unclassified...
ACACATATATGCACAACAACAAACTTACCAACAGGAGGAGTAGTACTCGACAACAGCCCCAACGCCCTCTTTTCAATCAAACTTAATTGTTTCATCTGCGCTACCTTAATCTGATTACTTAACTTTTCAGTATTACTACCCACAGTTGCAACCACACCCGTTGGTAATATCACTGTAGGTGATGATAAATATGATAATATAATGAGAAGTTGTGTTAAAAAGTGCATACGTAATTTAACATCTTTTAATTGTAAATGTAGTAATTGACTTGATGTTAAATATTTGTGATGTCGTACTGTTGTTGTTTCTTCCTCAGTTGTTGTTATTGCTGATTCATCATTATCCAATGTTAATGATTTGGCAACAGATGTACTACTACCTTCCAAAGCAACTAATATAGAAGTAACATCCTTCATGAAACCATTATATGCATTGGCAGCATCACTTTGTGATAATCCATTATTCTTAGAATATAAGATTGTTGTTGTTGGATCTGTGAATATATGTTGTACACTCCAGAATGTTTTATAAAAGTCATATCCAATATTACTACCACCTTTTTTGCCATCTCCCTCTCCACCTGCATTATTTCCCTGTTGGTTATGCTTTTCATTAAACTCCTCTTCACCTTCAAAAACCGTCTCATTCCTAACATTAAAACTACCCAATACATTAATAGCACTACGTTCACTTAATGGGAAAACTTTTGTTAATAATATCATTATTGTACCTGCAAATTCACAATCAACATTGGAATTACTTAGTAGTTTTAATATTTTATTACATATTCGTAATAGGATTAGTTTTGATGGTGCTGTGAAGATTAAGGGTGAGGTTAGTTTATTTTGTGAAGTTAGTGAAGAGATGGTTTTGGATGGGTAGTGTGGGGAGTTCCAGATTGTTTGAATATGATTTAAGGGTAATGAATCGATTGTATCTTCTAGTAATAAAAAGGGTAACTTTTTGATTATTGATATGTTTGTTAGGTGCTTGTAGTATTGTGTGGTGGTTGAGGTTGTGGAGTGATGACGAGTAACATGTAGACATAATAATGTGACACTATTTAGATAATCTAGTATTGTTTCAATTGCCAATGATATAGCCTGCTCGTCATCTTGATCTTTAGTTATACTGTGTAACTGTTCAACTAACGTTAGTAAATGAGACCGTGTGGATATTTCAATTTCATCCAATCGCTTTGTGGTTGTATCGTCGGTGGTATCCTCTGATGTTGTTGGCGGAGGAGAAAATGCCTTGATTGCATATGACTTTAATGGTTCTGATAATGATGAAAGGTATGTCGATGGATCATCATCAGAGTCAGTAGCGTCAGTCATTGGTTGATCGTTAGTATCAGCCATTTTTCGCGTGTAGTTGGGGTTGAGATTGATATACTTTTTTGCAGTGTTTTATCTAGACTTTATTGCAATAATATTGAAATTTTTTATCGCCTCGGTCTTTCTAGAAGTAAAATAAAATACACCACGACGGTCGATCCCTTATCAAGTCCTTTAGGCTATATCTTGCAGCGGCACACCTTTGATTTGTTCATTTTGCGCTCTTTATTTTTTGAGCAATAGCTAGGATACCTTACTGTACCTACCTTAAATACCTTTTTCTCTTTAGCTTACATGTGGAATAAATTCAAGCGATATGCGTTTGATGATGGCTGCAAGATATGCCGGTCTGGGGGTTGTCTATAGATGTGCATTGACCGATATTACACTATAGATAATAGGGGAAGATATTAAGGGAACGTCGTTATTCATCATTTATCAGCCATTGCAATACACTAAAAAAAGAGATAAGTAAGAGAGATTCTTTATTCCCCTTTTGCAATCTCTTCTACTAAAGGTTTCCTTCCATTCGAGTCGACCGCTTCATGAGGCGACGAAACCATTGCAACAACAAAATGAATGAGAATTCACATCTACTTCCGTTTTCAAAGAATGCTTGTGATGTGTATCATCGACAAAGAAGATACTATAGCTACCTCCCATCATGTCGTATTACAATTACTATTTTATGTATATGTTTCTTCTTAGTATTGACAAACAAACACTTTCAGGGTATACAATCTACAACTACTATACCAATCATCTCATCATCATCAACATTAGATTATAATAATGAGAACAAGTACATACATTCCGGTTCAGTCTTTCTAGATACACAGAACAAACCAATTAATGCTCATGGTGGCGGGTTCTTATTCTATAACAATACATACTATTGGTATGGTGAAATCAAAGTAGGCGAAACATACCTCCCAATTTCCAATGAAGAATGGGGAGGTACCCGAGTTGATCTTACAGGCATATCTTGTTATTCTTCTACAGATCTATTGCATTGGAGATATAATGGGAATGTCTTACCCGCTGTAACGAATGACACCGAACATGATTTATACATTGATAAGGTAGCTGAACGACCTAAAGTGGTATATAATGAACAAACTAACAAGTTTGTAATGTGGTTACATATCGACAGTATGGATTACAAACGAGCAAGGAGTGGTGTTGCTATAAGTGATAGACCAGAAGGACCATTTACATATAGACACAGCTTTAGACCAAATAATCAAATGGCAAGAGATTTGACAATATTTGTGGATGATGATACAAGAGCATACCTCTTCTACTCTTCCGAAGATAATGCTGCAATTCATGTATCAGAACTTAGTGACGATTACCTATCAACAAAAGGCAACTACTCTAGAATCTTTGTCGGCAGATATATGGAGGCGCCTACTGTATTTAAGAAAGATGGAGCATACTACTTTATTGGATCGGGATGTACCGCTTGGAAACCAAATGCTGCAAGGTCTGCCGTTAGTTATAAATCAATCTTTGGGCCTTGGAAAGAGCTTGGCAATCCTGCTAGAGGTTTAGATGCAAATACTACCTTTCATTCACAATCAACATATGTTTTACCAGTGGTAGGAGACAGCAGTAGTGAAAGATTCATCTTTATTGCAGATATATGGAATGAAATGAATCTATCAGACTCGAGGTATGTATGGCTACTGATTTCTTTTGAGGAAGAAAGACCTACTATACATTGGCATGATGAATGGAGTCCAAGTTAACAAACTAGTAATGTATAGAACTACTTTATGGCAATCTAATGAGTCACTCGAGACCTTCTCTTCTTTCCCTTGAACGTCTTCTTCTTCCTCTTATCAGCTTGCAACTGAGTTGTTATGTTTATACTTTCCTCTGCTTCCTTCTCAACATTCTTTTCTTCTGGTGCCTCAGATTCTTTCTCTTTGTCTTTATAGACACTCTTCTTCTTCTCTTCCTGGATTTCTTCAACATATCTTGCTTTCCTTTTCTTCTCTTCCCATAAACGAATCTTTCTATCAATCTTCATCATATTCTGCTTTACCATACTATCAGAGTAATCATCTAAATAAGTACAAACCAAGATAATTGAAAAGGCAAACATCCCCTCAAATACGAGTAATATGATGTGTCTCCAAAAACTTCCCCTCAACCATAAAGGTAGCAGTAGGGCGATGGTGGTGAAAAGAATGTAGAAGGCACATGGGGAAGAATTCCGAAACGACCATATAAGAATGACTGAAGGGTTGTCACCAGTATCTAAACGGTTCCAAAGCACGGTCCACATTACTATCACCTCGCCCAAATAAAAGCCGATGCTTTTTACTGTAAACAAATATATAAGTAACTCGTCATCCGTAGCTGTAGCCATGCCGGTGAATATCTCTCTCAATTTAGCCATTTCAATCTCGTCCGGTATATCCCCTATAATCTCATCTTCACTAATATATAGGCCTCGTCCAACATACATACAAATCAAACCAAATGAGAAGAGCACCGTTGTAATGATATGTCGCATTCTTATTTCATCCGTCCACCATTTATGGAGTCCCATAAATATCGGTATAAGAATCTGAAGAGATGTGATAAATTAGAGTCGAATTATACACTGTGTACGTGAGCAAGGAAAATCACATACCAGAATTTCATCTCTTGACATAAAATTCATAAGCAATACAAAAACTGTTGCATATGCAAATTGACCAACTACATCGATCAAATCCGATTCCATCTGCCGAGCAGCAGCACTTTGTAGCCCCTTACCCTCGTTAGAATCTTGTATAGACTTTTTAGAATCTTCCTCAAACTCCAAATCTAATCCTACTACATCATAATTCCGTCGTAATTCTTCATTACTTAATACAGTTAACTTGGCCCAGATCAATCATATTTTCCATTATTTCTCCATCAGAATTCTTTACTAACTCAGGTTGTATTTCAAGATATTTGTAATATCCATCTTGTGAAAGGAGAATCTCAAGTGGATTCTGTAACTTTTTACTGATCTGTTCATTCAGACTATTCTTATCTCGCTTCCTCTTCATGTATGCCTTCCAAGCTGTTTGTATTTTCAATACAGCGGTCTCTTTATATTTTGTAATTGCTAACCTGCGAGCATACCCTCTCCAACTAGATTGAATTTTGACCGCAGACCTTACTTGTACAGCTCTTTGTCTTTCTTGGCATATAATCTTATGGTTCTTCTTCTTCCACGCATACTCTTGACACCGAACTGAACAGAATAAAGATAATTTACATCCATTGCAAATGTTCAACTGTTTATCTTTGCTATCAAGAGTACCATATACCTCACATCTATCCTGACCATCATTTATAACTAGTTGTCTACGAGTATACCAACCCCTCCAATTGGACTGTATCTTTACAACAGACTTCTTCCTCTGTCGGCATACCTTTTTGTGCAATGGCCATAATTGTTGTTGACATTTTGTATTGCAAAAGTATGATGATAAACAGCCAGCACATTCGAGTAATTTCTGGCCAGTGCCGTCGCCATCTGTGGTACCACATGATTCACATACCCTGTTATTGGGTAAACTCCGCATCTTTATATTGCTGTGGCTAATAATGCTGTCTCGATATCAACCACTTATTAGAGGGAAACATCTCGGCTTAAGGAATATGCTGGTGGAGGCGCCGTAAGGAAAAGAAGGAAAAAGAGGAAAGAAGAGGAAAAAGAGAGGACAAAACTAGCGTTATTATTTTAGAATGCAAATATTGAATGACCATTTGAAATCAATCATTCAGTTAGTGCACCACTTTGCTTTGTGTATTACCGCAGATTACGCGCTGTTTGCTTTCTCACGTACTAAGCACACGTCACATTGCAGCTGCGTCATCTTAGAGAGTTATTAAATCATATACGTCTTTATAATACAACCGTTTATTTCCCAACAACAAACCATTCGTAGTAATCAACACGCACAAAACAACAACTCATCTATCAGCGCAACAACTAATATATAACTTGTTGCTTGATATAATAATATCAAGACTACTGAATCAACAACGTATTGAATATATTAAATCAAATTTTAAAGATCGTAACAATAATCCCGATATACCCCGATATACACGTATATATTAAATACTAATAAAGTGTGTTTGAGCAAGATGTCATACTCAATTGCAACTATAAAACATATCGTATCAAATGAACGATTGGTACTCATAATATTAAATTAAAGTAATTGACGAATGACGATTATGTGGCGCTGTTAGTTGGCGTATGTTCGGTTAGTTATTAGTTGGTGTTGGTATTCGTAGATTTGGTTGATATAGTGGTTGATATAGTTAGTTAGTGGTATTTATTGTTAGTTAATTGGTATTGACGTTATTTAGTGGTAGTTTATTGGTAGTTAGATGGTATTATGTGTTATTTAGTGATTTAGTGGTATTATCTATTAGTTATTTGGTATTATGTGTGAAGAGATCAACATTAATTGGTTTTTATGTTAGTTAATTGGTATCACACGTAGTATGATGTGTTAGTATCACGATGGTAATTCATTAGATATACCACTCGCTAGTTACACAAGGTTTTATAGTTTGTTGTATAGGTGAGTCATATATTATTGGTTATGATATGTTTGCAATTTTGTTAGTGCGTATCGAAGCAACATATATCAAGCAAGACATAACACACGTCGAATACAACAATCAGCCTTGTGGAAGAATGGTAAGAAGATGCTATATCATTTGTGTTGTATTTACATTTAATGTTTATTTTATGTCTCACGATATGTGCATGTCTTGCCCAATGTGCCTCCTTTACAACCATCACGACCACATAATCCACAAGGTTTTGGTTGACCATCCTCTGTGTAATACTCGCATCCTTTCCTACCCACCCCACCCTTACCACTACATTGGTATCTAAGAGAAAGATATTGTTCGTCTTTCTCCCATTCTTTACACCGACCACACGATCGGGGTTCTTGTTGTTTTCGTCGTTTTCGTTGCCGTTTCTTTTTGCTGGGTAGTTGGAGATTATTGCTGTTTGAGTGTCCCATTGTAAATCCTCCCACACTCATGGTTCTTGGCTGATGTATGAATGCTTGTGGGTTTGGTTGATGAAATGTTGGTGCTGGCTTTATCACACTACACCAGGGAACGCCAAACATTGGTTGTTGTACAGATCTTGGCGGTTGTTGTTGGTCATGACCAGTTGTCTTTTGTGATGCTGCAGCTTCTGTAGGTGGTGTTGTACTAATTTCATTGATTTCACTTCGATGGGTAGGTGAGATCTTCTTGTTGAGCTCCTCCAACTTCGCCTTTTTACTTGCAACTCTATCCTCACACTCTTTCACTCTCTGATTCCTCTTCCATTCTTCTTGATGTGTACGCAGATGTGACGGAAGCTTCGGAAATGTATGTACTCCATCAACATACTTGCACCAAGCTACTGCAGCGGCATCATCATCTTTGAGGATGCTAGCATCGGTTTCAGTGACGAACTTGGCATATGTCTTACGTTCTTCTTCTCCAGTGATAGGTAAGAACGGTAGTTTAGAATCCATTGCTTCGGCCAGGTATTGCTGATCTTTTGTAAGTTTGATGGTTTTGTCATTGAGTTCTTTACATCGATTCTCAACTGCCTCTTGCAAACTATTTGTCTGTAACGGAATGGTATCAAAGCTTTCGTTTGTGAATTTGTATTCGCTTGTATTGGTCCATTCAGGGTAAACAAGCAAATCATGATTCCGCTGTGCAAGTGATTGGTACAAGTCAATTAGCCAAGTATCGTAATGACCTATCTTGTGAAAGCCGAATCGTCGTTTCTCGGCAACTTTTTGGTTATGCCTGTGCCTCCTTTCACGCAATAGGCAGTCTGACATAGTGAGGCCTGTTGGCCATGAGTCGAATGTGGTGGTGATATTCTTATGGTACGCTTCTGTTCGATTTGTGCCACGGCTACATTCAAGCATCTCCAAGCCGTACTTGTTTGTCATGACAGTACCATCAACTCTCAACTTTTTGTTGTATAATTCAATTCCCGGCGGGTCGGAGTAGAAGCCAAGGAGAATCTCTTTCAATACGTTCTTAGCTTTTGACCACGCCCTCTTGTTGAATAATGGCTTTTTTGTTTCAGAATCAACAACGTCGCCATAAGCTACATACACTGCACGTACTCTCCAGTATAGTATGGTTGACTCCGGCACCTTACGATCGACACAATCCTTAAACAATTGAGTATTGAAGTACTTTTGTTTCTTTATTTCGTCATCTATCATACCACTATCTCTCATCTTATCCTCCAACTCTTTCAACTTCTGTGGATTCCATACAAAGAATGCCTCTCGAAGAGCAACGAAGAATGCCTTCTTTGCCTCATGCTTAACGGGTACTTTTGTTCGATCCATGGCATGAAATACATCTCCAAGTACAGAAGAAAACCTACGTTTCATTCTCTTGGGATCTGGAGGCGAACTGAGATAAGGTGACTCTAGAACGGATCTCTCGTTCTGCTGAAGAATGTCTGCTTTAGAGAGTGCTGAGAAGAGATATTCAATGTCGGCCGAGGTAAGTGTCTTCTGGGGTGGTTCATCTTCTAGCTCTTCTTCCTCGCTATATTTAACATATTCAACGTCTTTGTCATCATCGTCGTCATCATCGTCTACTGTCAAGTCCATATACTCGTATCCTTCCAATGATGAGACGTTAGGCCTCTTCCGTTTACGCTTCTCGATTGGCGGATCATCTGTGGACGGCTTAGATCGAGGTTCTGACGTGCTTGTCTTATCGATTGGCGTCGTCCGGATATTACTTGAGGCAGCATGTTCCTTAATCATTCGGATAGGAACGATGATACTTTGCCCCGCCGGCATATCACCTAGAGTAACGGCAGCCCTATTGTGTTCCCATTTGTATCCTGGTAAGATCAAACCACGTGCATAAGTCTTCTCAACCTTTATCACATAGCTGTTTTTACCTGCTCTCACTTTTTTCAAATCTTTCTTTCGTCGTTGATATACAATCCCATCTGGGCACGTACATAATGGTTCAGCAACAGTACCAGTGGCTGCCCGGGTAGCCATACAAGCCACACTTCCACTACTAGGTATTAAGTCAACTTTCCGGCCTTGGGTCACCTCATCATGTTCGAGACGACGGGTCAAATCTGGCTTCTTTACGAGTTCTTCTGCCACCTCAAGTGAAGCCCCAGCATCGTTAATAGCATAATCAATTTGAGCTTGTGTCAAGTCTCCGTCCTTCTCGCTCCAATCTGATACTTGTAACGTTTTGTCCATCGTTACCTTAAGCACACGCTCACACAACACGGACAGTCCAACACCACCATTTTGAACAACATCTCTTACCCGTGCAAACATACCAAGATTGTGAACATTCTTCCTCTTCTTTTGATCAACTTTCTTCAAGGCTACGACGTGAAAGTCTCGGCCAATATACTTCAAGTCTGTACTCACGTTCACACCATAAATATCAACCTCACTTGTAAGTAGAGTTTCAAGGCGTGTATGCAGGCGACTCAACTTGCCAACTTTGAACACCAGACCAATCAACTCTTTGTCAGAGTTACGGTAAGCAATTTGAATTGTCTGTATGCTGGATGAGCCAGTTTGCATCCCAGAAGCATTAAAGTTAATATTCCATTCAGTATCTAACCCAATTCGATTACCATCCAATCCCTCACGTAGGGCCATCACTAGTCGCTCGATTTCTGAGTTTGTAGAAGCAACCTTCACAACTTTGAAGCGGTCAGAGGTGTAGAATGGCATCGAATCTTCATCTTCGGTGGAGCTAATAGCATCATTATTGCACATGTCATCATACTTTTCTTGTTGTACTTGAAGAGATGGCAACTCCTTTGGATAGAACTTATGATCGGCAGCTGGATTGTCGGTAAAGAAGATACGTACCTCCGGTAATCCCAGCTCATTCGTGGTAAGTTTGAATGCTTCAAGTGCCGACTTCATTTGTTCATGACTGTCAGTGTAAACATGAAACTGAATACGAACCTCACCTAGTCCATTTACAGCGGTGACTAATCCTTTGAATATAGGACGTCCATGATATCGACACAAGTGTTTAGCCTCCTTATATGATACATCCCAATGAAGTGTCTCTGCTCCACGCTTCTTAACTTCCATATCCATGTAGTCACGAAGAGATTTGTGGTACAACTTGTGTACAGCAGCAAGATATTCTCCACTCGGCACTATACCATGATAGTGTTTCTTGTCACCAAAGCTGGTAAGAGGTGTGTAGTTTTTGTTTTGTTCAATCGATTCTCTGTTTTGTAGTATCATGTTCTCATGTTTGATGCACTGCATAGTATACTCTTTCGAATGCAACTCAAGTAGCATGTCAGACAATCTCTCTGGCCGGAAACCACCATCAAAGAGAGGACGCATCATGTTGATAATCGTCTTATCAAGCCCTGCCCGCCAAGTGAAGTATGCTGGGAATTCAGTCTCTCCCCTGTTATACTTGAACAAAGGTAAGACACGCTTATCATACCCCATGAATGTGTAGCTTCGTTCATTTTGATCTTCTTCGGGTATTGTCATATTAATCCCTTGCTGTTCTGCAATTGCTTTTAGATTTGCCTTTGATTCCTTGTTTACTTGTTTGCATTCGTGACATATGTATCGTCGGCTCATGATATAATATGTCGTGTTGAGATTGACAACAAGTCTTGCATGGTGGTTGTCTCGGAAACAATGGGCTCCAACACGGGTGTTACATTTGCAATGTGGGCAGGGCGGCATGAATGTATCACCAGGATCATTCCAACGTATATCTGGTAGCCAAACAAAGATATCCCTATAATAGGCATCATAATGATTAGGTAAATGGAGCTTCTTTCTGATTTTAGATACATAGCTCGTACGTATCCACCAATCATTCTTCTTTAATATATCAAGTAACCATTTATCCAATTCGTTCCCACCTAATTCAATTTGTAATCTTTCTTTAACAGCTTTGATATATTCTTGCATAACACCATTACCTTCCACGGGAGGGTCATCGGAATCATTCTTCCCCCTCTCTTCTTCTTCGTCGTAATCAAGATTTGCAATAATATCATACGGAGTTTTTGTTTTTAAGGGTGGATTATCAACTACTACGTCTTCATCTTTATCACCTTCTACGTCTTCATCATCTTTGTCTTCGATATCAGATGTTAGATTATTTTCATTACGTAATGGTCCAATAAATCCAGCATTTGTTGTATTATTGGTATCGTTATTTGTTGTAGAAGTATTCGTATCTGTATCGTTGTTGTTTGTAGATTCGTTCGTATTATTATCAGTTCCATTAGTTTTATTATTTGTAGTATATTTTCTAAAGAATGGTAGTTTCTGTGCATCCACCTCTTCTTTCTTCTTCTTTTCGGCCTCTGCCTCTGCCTTTGCCTTAGCAGCCTCTTTAATTGCTTTATTTCTTTTTCTTGTATCTTGGCATTTTTCTACTTGAGCTCTTACTTGTTGTGTAGTTTGACGGCGCTTACGTTTTGTTTTGGATTTAGATGAAGTAGTGTTAGTCGATTTACGAGCAGCAGCATCAATTGCTAGTACTTCTTCATATGTTACCGATCGTTTCTTTTTTATGTATGGATTTGCTACGGTACTAGCGGTATCATTACTATCATTTGCATTACCTTCGTCATCACCCATCGTACTAAACGCAATAGTAGATACGTATTATAGAGTGAGAGAGACGTCTCTACTGTTTATTGTTTATGGATAGCTATTGGTGTTGGGTTGGGTTATGTGGTTGGGGGTGTTCCTTTAGTTTTATGCAGATCTACGTATCGACCTTAGTATCGATAATTTGAGTACCAGTTTCGATAAATTTATCTCTTCAGCTAAGCCTTTTTTGTCTCACCGGTTCTCAAATTCGGGGGAATAAGCGTAACTCTGCGGTTTATGACGTACGTGTAGAATGAATACGCTGTCCGTCCTGAGAACTCTAAAAACTTCTACTTAACTAACATATAATATTTCCACTGTACAAACATCCAGTCACAAACAAACATCCAATCACTAACATCCAATAACTCTATACACTGCACGACATCTAATAACTCTACTATACAATGGGATCAATCCTGTGGCTGGTATCAATCCCTTCTATTCGTTGGGGGCATCTGCTTTATTATCCACTCTCAAGCACTAATCCAAACGATCCAGATGCGGCTAAATCAACACCTGCACACCATCTAAACACCAGAGTACCTGACTATTGAGATGATCACGGACGAGTCCCTTAGAAGTCCTCCGTTACTAGTGTAAAACGTTCTCACTGGTGCTCGCCAGGCAAGTACAAAGCCACATACTTGCCCATTGAGCTCCAGTTCCGTGACACTCATGCTCCAAGGTAACTGGCCTGAATAGACGCTGTAACAACTATCTGCTACTGGTGCTCGTAACCACCAGTAGGATCTTGATCAACCCCAAAAGGTATCCCTTCAATTAATATACCAAACCACCATATCAAAAGTCAAAGCTTAGAAACAAATTAAAATGGGTGGGTTAAGTGGCCATGGGGCAACCATGGGGGCGGTGAAAAAACGTTTTGACGGATAACTATGTGACCCCAGACGATGTGTACGGCATCCTCTTGACGTAATCACGGTATATCCCTCAGCCCAA
>Ga0075437_12114_pt1 | contig 11975 bp, 8 predicted proteins | sample MintriMetagenome_FD_74266 | JGI IMG/M metagenome (GOLD analysis project Ga0075437, IMG submission 74266) | Marine eukaryotic communities from Monterey Bay, USA to study complex ecological interactions - Minidiscus trioculatus and... | ecosystem: Environmental > Aquatic > Marine > Unclassified...
GCAGTCCATGAAGTCAGGGATGGACAAGATTCAGGAGGGAGATGATGGGGAGGAGGGATCCTCATTTCTTAATGACCCATCAAGAGCGAATATGGCTGCAATCGAAGCTGCCAAGAAGAAGATGGAGAATGTCAAGAGTGACTCATCGGCACCTCAAGATGAAGGCGGCATTCCCAACAAGAAGTCATCCAATGAAGATGGGTGGCCTCCGGCCATGTCAGATCCGTGGGGTGGTGCTGGAGGAGGACAACCAGCATTGTCATCATCAGCTGCCGCAAGAGATCCTTCTACAAGTAATAATTATGAGGAAGATGGGTCTCGCTCAAGGCCAATGCATGATGATGACGAGGGTTCATTTTCTGGATCATCCTACACGGAATCTGGTGATGAAGTGGATGGTACATCTCCTGCCATTATTGCTCAAGTGTCTGAATTGCTCAATTACGTCTACGGCAAGACTTCTGTTGCTGGTCAAATTGACCGTGTATCAACAATCATGCGTGCCTACGAAGGCCGTGAGGCGGTCTTATTAGAATTACTCGAGACGAAGGCGCTTATCAAGGCTAATGCTGATTCGAATAATCAAGAAGACTTGCCAACGAGTTTGAGGAATGCTCCTGGTCTTAAGACCTCATCGAAGGAGAATGGGGATGGTAATAATAATGCCACCACAACTACTACTGGTGGACCACCCAAGAAGTTGACACCCTCAACACCCTCAGGTGTATCGGTATTAACGGCACCCACAATGGCAGGAGGTCCAGGACATCCAGCTAGTAGTCAAGTATCTCCTACCGCTACGGCTGGAGGTGATACCATATCACCCAGTGCCAACACGCTCAACTCGACCACTTCGAAAAAGAAGAAGAAGGGTGTCTTTGGTGGATTTTTTGGTGGTAAAAAGAAGGATAAGAAATCTGCATCCAAAGGAAAGGCCTCACCGCAAGGGAAGAGTAAAAACAAGAAGACGAATAAGAAGGGACAACAGTTAAATAACGACGATGGGTCGATATGATAACTGTGTGTCACATATGTTAGATGTGTTTGTGTGATTGTTTACCGGCAGTATAGAGTGTATATATGTTAAGGCTAAGGAGTGAAATTGTTTAGAATTCAACCTTCACATGGCAGACACATCTAGTTTACAGCAATCTCTATACACACTCTCGACAAGCTATCACAGAATCCGACATACTCATTATTTTGCAATTAATCCATATAACTCACTCTACCCCATTACTGCAACACTATCATGAAAAGACTGTTTGGATTGGATAGCTTCGTTCTTTTTCCTGCCAATCATTCCATAATAGCCAGTCCCATCCTCTCCGCTCCACGCAACATCCTCTTTCACGGCATCAGCAGCTTCCTCAACATCCCAGTCTGCAATCTCTAAATATGATTTAGCCTCGGAATATGTAATTTCCCCTTTGGTAATGTGTGTTACATTTGATATCAAACTAGCAATCTTCTCCTCCTTAGTTGATCTTTGAGTATTCAAATCTAATTGCTCATTCTTTTCATTCAGTGGTATAACCAATTTGGCAGGTCCTAGCTTGAGATTATTCCCCATCAATCGATTGGCCTGTCTGAGTTCTGTGGGTGTTACTTTGTATCTTAAACATATACCTTGGAATGTATCAGTGGGTAATACCTCATGATATCTAACACCTGGTATAACTGATGATGTATTGGTGTTTGCGGAGGTACCTTCTGCTTCTCGAACTGGAACAGCCGTGCACACTAGATTATTATCATTCGATACATCGTCTGTTGTTGGATGAGCCTCAGCTACAATATCGCCATCATTAGTCACAGAAGCTACAGACAAAAGCTTCCACTCTCGTGTGTCTGCATCCTTCACCCATTCCTGACCTTTCGGAGGCGGAGGGAGAGGTCCTTTGATATCAGAGTAATTGACTGCTGATAAAACCCCATTCTTTGGCTGTCGTATCTTTTGTTGTTTCCAAGGGTACATGATTAAGAAATCAATTACCCATTGAACAGAACTATCTTTCGTCTATAAAATATTATTATATATTCAACCCACTATTAGAGAAGTACTCTATCCAATCAGCGAGCATCAATAATCTGTATCGTAGTATGTATCAATCAAAAAAATTATTTGGTATTCTCTGCGATGATAATTTTTTCTCGAGTCTTTAACCATGGGAGATGTGCTCCTTGCCCAAGATAGCCACAGCACTTTCAAAGTCTATCATGCTGAATCTAGTGACGGGTATCTAGAGAACTTGTTGTGTTAATGCTACAGAATATAAGGGAAGTCTTGCAGAGCCTGATACCTGACCTTTCATCTGAGCTGAGCTGAGGATACTAAGATCGAAGTACCCGAGAGAGAAACGCAAACATTCAATCCCCGTTTGTAAAGAGATGTTCTATATAATATGTATTGATAATCAAATGTTATGTTTATACTGCAATAGTATGTTCCACACAAACTGTTGCTGCTCCACACAACCCTTTGTCAACCTGATCTATCTCTTTCCCTCTTTCTTGTTTCTGGATGGAGCTCCCCCGTCCATATCAATAACATCTCTAACTTTCATCCTCGCTGTTCTCAACATCGGCATATGAGACAGTAGCAGTTGACCTGCTACTACTTCTACTCGGAGCGGGCCCAGGATCCGGCATGTACCGCCAACGCTGCTGCACCGGGTCCCTCTGCCAACGTTTCCTCTTCGTCTTCCGAAATCCGTTTGGTACGAAATCCTCATCTTCATCGGTTAACTTTGGCTTGATCTTTTCACGCTTCCTTTTCAACTTGCCCGTTTTGGTTAGACAGCCCTTACCAGGTCCTCGAGCAAACAGAGAAGGAAAGGCTGGCCACTGGTGGATGGTTTCATAGATGTTATTGAGACGATTGATGGTACTTTCCTTCTCCTTCAGATTCTTCCTAGTAATCTCTTTCCCATATCCATTGTATCCGATCTCTTTTTGCACTAAATCCAATATATTAGGCATGAGTTCTAACGGAATATCATCAAAGGAGCGAGGATCAAAGAGGTCCTTGTTCAGGACACACAAGGCAAGGACCACCTTGTACCGAATCTTCTCTCCATCATTCTTTAGTCGGTTGATATTGTTCAGCTCTTCTTCATATGTCCCTCCATAATTGCGGCCTGCTATGATCAAGCTGCAAATGTGATTTGAGTTGTTCACGATCGAATCCAAGCTTGTCGGATCACAGAGAAGTTTGAGCAAGTCCTTCCTCCCCTTCTGAATATTTATATTGTTTTGTTTCAAGTCAACGGAGCGGAGGGTATTGTTGTTCTGAAGTAAGTCTGTAAAGGAAGGAACGCAGTTATCAGTAATGTTATTATTCTTGAGAGAAAGGTGCTGAAGAGTTGTATTCTTCTTGAGTGCTTTTGCTAGCACGTTAGCACTTCGTGATGACATTCCGTTGCTGTCCAAATTCAGTTCTACTAATACGGGGTTCCGAGCCAAGTACTTTGCAATCAACTTGGCGCTTGGTGTTAGTTTGATTTCATTACCGCTAAGGTCAATGTGCGTCAGTGATACACTTCCCTTGATACCCGACATGACCGTGGAGAATATACGATCGTTGGAACGAAGGAGATTAGAGCCAAGGCATAACTGTTCGAGGGTGGTATTCTTCTGTAGAGTATCTCTCAATAACTTGACATTGGCTTTTCCGTCTTCTCCCTCTCCAATACTATTACTACCCATACTGAACTCAGTAACGGCGTTCTTCTTTTGTAGGAAGTTGGTAACCAAAGCAATCCCATCTTTGTCCAAAGCATTGTCATCGATGATGAGGCTGTTGATACCCTTACTCCCCTCAAGAATGATTTTCAATGCCTCATTGTTTATCCCAAGGCTAGTTTTTGAAAGGTTGACATATGAAAGTTCGGGGTGTTTCTTCATGGCTTTGGATAACTGGTTGGCTGATACACAGTCGCCCTTACCGAATAATTTGTTTTTTGAAAGATTCAATACCCCTAATACTTTATTCTTCTTGATAAACTTGGATACTAATTCGATATCACCAGCCTTCAAATTGCAATTAACTAATTCCAAACTAGTAATGGTGGTAATATTTTGGTTTAGAACGGGTATAATACTTGTAGAGAAGAAAGGAGAGGCGGGTAACATAATATTGGTGATGCTGAATCGCTCAATCCCATCTTCATAACTCTTCAAATCCTCCACAAATTGTTCTGTGATATTGCGGTTTGAATAATGAGGGGTTTAGCTAAATATATAACTGAAAAGAAGATATAATACAAACTCTCAGCTCCGATACCTTACCGTAGTTGGGCAAAAGATCTTCGTGATAAGTAGTTCTTTTGCATTTTCTTCCTGTTATAACCCATCTACTATTGTAAACTTCACTGTATAAATCCCCAGCTAATATCATCTTGCCATCTTCACACTTCCCTGCTGCTACCAATGAATGCTGAAGGACAACCAAAGATCTGTTCATGCTGTAATAAGACCCATTCTTCATTCCATTTTTTATCCAATATTGATCATCAACCTTCTGCCAGTGAGATATTGGCTTAACTTGGAGCTTTCCAACCATCCCATTGTTCATTTGCCACCACGACATTTTGATTCTTAGCTGGGTACGATATTGTATTACGAGATGATGAAGAAAGGGAGAATAATATCAGATATAATAATAGACTATAATAGATAAGTACAAGCATAAAATATGTACATTCACATACAAAATGATGCCTCCACTTCATTCTCTCCACCATGTATACCTAATATAAACAAATAATACAATCCACATATACTACAATACATCTACACCCAATAACCAATATAAAAAGACAAAGACAAGACCCCAGACCAACGATAGTCAAATATTTTGATATTGTGATGTTGAGCGCTCGAGACCAATCCATCCCAACCCATACAAAAGTTATTACATATCAATAATATACTCACCAATTCAACCCTTTATTACTATTATCAAAAGATTAGGAGGAAACGATAGCAAATAGCAACTCAGTACGCAAAGTAAGTAAGGAGAGAGACAAACTTTGCAAACTCGCCATTCATTCCCACTTCCTCCAGCGGTATCCTACCCACCGACGCCTTCTTGCTCTAGATGTTAGATATTTAATACAGGCTCCTGAAGACGAAATGAAAATGTACTCTATAGACTATAGAATGTCACGTTTATGCTTAAGATGCTGTCCTTCTCTAGATAGTCACTTAGAATCGAATGTGATGGATACCACCACCCTCCGCCGGAGCTGTATCACTACCCACTCTTCTACTCGTTTTGAACCATAGTCCTCGTGTACCATCTACCATCGATGTTACAGGTGTATCATTCGAATCATCATTGCAACGCATTTCATACCCCGCAGTTACTGTACTCGATAACTCACAGAATGGAGGTTCATCTACCGAGGATGTTGTTCGTAAGGTACTGTTCACGTTTAATGTACGGACAAGTCTTGCCGTATTAATATCCCACATGGCAAAGTGAACACCATTCTTCTTACTTGAATATGGCATTATAATAACATTCTCAGTTGAATCTAACGCTAGTCCTGTACATCTTGTGGATTTCATCTTATCAATGTCTAAAGAATCTGGTAAGGTAAACTCAAGTAGTGTAGATCGATCTGTCAATCTTTTTTCTTTGCTTCTCACTATCTTCGCTGCCTTGCGTATGTCAAATAACCGACATGCTCCGAATGAGCCTTTAACTACTACCAAATTATCATCTCTCTCAAGAGACTGAACCGAAGTCGCTGATCCAAAGGATTCGTCCACTTCAAGATTCAGATTCGTGGAAGTTAAAACTTGTGTTTGAACTGAACGGGTATCAATCATCGAAACTCCACCATTACGATGGCCAAACATGGCAAAGTTGCTACCATTATTCTTCCGATATTCGACACAGATTGGCTCTGAACCACTGTTGCGATAGTTTGACCAAGGACGTCCAGTTCCCAAGTCTAAGAAGCTAACCGTTCCTTTACAAGCAAATGCTACTAGCCCTGGATCTTGTAATGTACCGCTAGGCGTAAAGCAAAAGTCATATATAAGATCCTTACAGGGGACCATTTTCCGTTGATTATTGTTCGGTATAGCCTTTGTTATTGCAAATGCTTGTACGTTAATACCTGTATTAAGTACAATACCACCACACATTTGTTGTTCGGGAGTTGAGTATGGTGCAATCTTCACACTGTGAAAACGAAATTGACCTGGACCCTTGTACATTTCAATATCAAATGCACTACCTGCATTATTACTATATGTACCTCCTGGTCGGTAGTAGATTGAATCATTTGATATGGTGGCAATATGTGGTAGTGCATTATTAGTAAATCTTCTACTGTTCACATCATAGATGGGAAGTACATCAAATGTTGAATTTGTTGGTTCAAGGTATGATTTACATATACAATCATATGGTATTGTGGTTTGTTCATTCGTTTGCTGTCCGTATACATATGGAGGATTCCTAGGAGGTAGTTGTAGTGGATGAAGCATTGAATAAAATCTTGATTGAATTGGATATGTCGGTATTATTGACTGCTCATCCTTATCATTATCATGTGTACTTTTTTGTTCGATATCTTCCAACTTTGATAATGTAGGTACAATCGTCGCCTTCCTTGCTACACATATTGGACCGAGTAGTTTATTAATTCTATTCCGTTTTTGTGCACTTGAGCAATATTGTGATGATGTCAATAGAAGAAGAGATGTACGTTGTGTACAGGGTAATGCCACCGGTACTGCCTCCTCTTCCTTTGACTCTACTTGATGATTAGGAAGTTGGTTTGTTGTGTTGTTGTTCTGTGAACTGTTGAGTTGCTTCGTCTTCCTGTTCTTGCCCTTCTTCTTTGTCTTCCTCTTGCTAATTAACGAGTTGATTGCAGATTCTGTAGAGGTATAATCTCCTCCTTGGTGATTGAGATAGAATGAATATCCATCCTTATTACCAATCCAACCAAAAGTATTAGATGTTGACATTGCTTTCTTCATATCTTTTATACTATCACCATACCATCCCGCAATATTTGATGTTAGACAAGGTAGATGAATTACTCTTCGTATACCTTCATCTGTTACATTGTTTTTATGAAGAAATGGTGATCCATCTTTATGATTAATGTTATCATTATTTGATAAAGATGTACTGTTATTGTTACTGTTACCAAATATAAATGGCGTAGTCTGCTGTTGTTTCAATATCTTTTGTTGAACACTTTGAATACATACATCATTAGCACCGTTCGGTTTATTAAATGTAGACTTTGGATAGTAGCGTTTGGTAGTTGGATCATAATGGAATTGATTACCACCGATATTGTTACTTTTGGTTGTTGATGTATGTTGTCCAAATATAAAAGGCTTTGCAACTTGATGCACCGAGTTGCTTTGTTCTTTGAACTTGGAGGTATCTTGCTGTTGTTCCTTCTTCTTTTTTTGCCGCTGCCGCTCGAGTTGTGCAACTATATCATCCATAGCACTTATCTATATTATATATTTATTATACCTAATGCCCCCGGCAGTGCCGCCATTTATTATTGCAAGCTGCAAATAAATTGCAAGATACCAGGGAATAAATTCTCAAACCGTCAAGATATGTATTCACATCATCAAGAGGAAGAGAGATATATATGGAGGAACGGCAAAGAGTAGCGGCGGAGCAAGATAATAATGAGGTTTAGCCTGCATGCATTGCAAGATATAACGCTGTTGGGTAGTGGTTAATTGCTGTCATAAAGCATATACACTGAGATACACAAATACAAAAACAAATATAACATCCCACTAACTATAAAATATCATGACAATTCGAGTACTAATAACAGGATTTGGTCCATATGGCAATACAACAATAAACCCATCACTTGCAGTAGTAAAATTATTACAAAAGAACGAGTGCCTAGACCGTGTGAATTACTACGTTGATGGTGCTGAGATTATTGCAAAACAAGCCTCATGCGAATTCAATACATGTATTGAAGAAACTATAGCATACATCCATGAGTTAAATCCTGACGCAGTTATCATGCTTGGAGAATATCCCGGTAGATCTATGGTAACAATTGAAAGAGTAGCAATTAATTACAACGACTCTACAAGATATGGCTGTGCAGACAATAAAGGCTACGCCCCACAAGGGGAGAAGACGGCGACATATGGTCCGGATGCATACTTATCAACACTACCATTAAGAAGGATTGTTAAAGATTTGCGATCGAATGGTATACCTGCCGATATATCAGGAGATGCAGGTACACTCATGTGCAATCATATCATGTATGGGATTCTAAATTATATTAAACATAATGCAAAAAGTGATTATCGTGGTATCTTGGCCGGTTTTGTTCACTTGCCAGCTTTGCCGGAGACAGCAGCACTGGATGAGAACCTCGGCATGCCAAGTATGACAGCAGAACTATCATGTCAAGCTGTGAAGTGTATTGTTGCATCACTAGTTGAAACGAAGAAGAATGGAGGAAAAGATATTGATGAACCGATCAAAAGTCGGCTACTTGTATAAGATGATGATGTGATCAAGAGTACATTAATTATATAGTGATTGTAGTTTATCAATGACTTATCAAATGTATCACTCATATATTATTAAAGAAAGCTAGCTAGTATCATGACCGCATAGACACTTCCCTCCCGAGTTGCCCGTTCTGCTAAATTATCATTCTCACCTTTTGTACTCCACACTCTCCATGCTCTCCATATCAGCATAATACTACCCCAAACACTTAGTACTGCCTTTCTTGATTCTGAATCTGTTAGTAACGCCGTTATAATGTTGTAGAATGGAACTATTGATGATGAACACGCTGCCGCGGCTGTAACGATTGTGCAACCCAAGGCCATACTTATGATATTCATTCTGTCCTTGGATGATGGTTTGACAACTGTGTTTCTTCCACTCTTCTTCTCCGCTTTCCCACTAGCATTACTATTTACTATATCCATTATCATCTCCCGGCTCATAATAAGACCACACAAAGCTACGCTCAACAATCCCAAAGGACTCTTGAACAATAAATCAAACGGTAATGATGAATGTGTAGTAACTAATCCATCATTATCAAGTGTAGCCCCGCCAATAAAGATTCCAGCTTTACTCAGGAATGATGCATCCCGCAAAACATGACATGCTGCCAACCCGCTAGTTATCGGTATCATTGTCCAACCTACCGATAATGATACATTTGTCATCCAAGACGTTTTGTTTAACTTTCTTCTCAAATGAGTCGTATACAAGTATGATAATATAGCACCACATTGTAACATTAACCGGGGTATAGCACCTCCAATGGATGATGATAATAAGAGCAATATGGCATAAAGATATGTATCAAATGTTGTCTTGTTAATTGAGAATGTATTATTATCATCATTTGTTGAAGTTATTTCACTTGCTTTTGCCCTATAATTTAATATATCATCTACTCCATCACTTTGTAGAGTATCATTTGATGTAACCATGGATGTGATTAGTAGTAATGAGAGTAATACAATCCACATTGATGGATTTATAACTAATGGAAGTAGTAACTTTGAAGAGCTCATTGATATACTCGGCGGTAGTTTAGTGAGGAACAAATTGGTAGCCTGGTATACACCCAACATATGAAATACTATAACTGCAAATAAATTCATTGGATTGCATACCAATATTGAGAATAACTGTTTGATAAGACTTCGTTTATTGTTTGACGATATGAGTATATTATTTGAATAATTTGAGTTAATATTGTTTTGTTGTAGTATCCTATCTTCTGCCGACATAGTATCATTCAAATCATCTGCTTCAGTTGTACTGTCATTTGCAATTCTAGCAGATAATAATGACCTTTGAAAAGCCTCCTCCCCACCCTCAATAGTAGCCATTAGTTTGTGTTGCCTTCGTCTGTGCAAGAGGGGAGAAGGATGCATTGGTACCCTATTGCTAACAATGTTTATATTGTTTTGATATTCAATTGCAGTAGATCTGATGTTGATATGATGATGATGAGATAGAGGAAAGGCTCTGCATAGTTGTAGATTGCTCATGACATATAGAAACACCACTGACATCACTGCAATATAACATCTCTGTGGGTAAATAATTTTTGAGGTCATTGTCATGATGTAACCTTCTACTGAAAATCCTGAGATATCTTCCTACTACCATCTACTCTAGAGGCTCTCTCTATACTACAAATGGGGGTAAGAACGTCACTGATAGGAGCAATTAGCAGCGTATCGTAGCTAGTGCTAGCAACACAAGAGAAATCAATGAGAAGATCGAGCATTTATTTAGCGATACAACGACATCTAATTTGAGGATTGTTGAGTTCAAGGAGAGAATAGTCTCTAGGATACAGAACGATGAATGATAGTAGCAGAGAATCTAATAAGAAGCGTCGCCGTACGGACGATGGTGTCGGCACCGCCGATGAACCGCAACTAGGTTTGCTGTGGTTGTATCAAAGTGATTTAGGAGATAGAATTTTATCTTATGCAAGTGGTGCTGATTTATGTACATTAGATATACTCAACAAGCAGTTTAATAGATTAACAAATGATCAATGGGAAACAGTTACAAAAGATAGATTTGGTATGAATAACGGTAAAGAAGGTTGGAAAATCGGTACTTCTTTCCTACGGCCTCCAATTTTTGTGCCCAATATATCAAATAATGAGGAAGATGGTGATGGTAATGGTACCTCTGCCATTGCTACAAACGAATCAATTATTATATCCGTAACCAACAATGATGATAGAAACCAAAGCAAAGAATTGGAAATCAGAAATGCAACAAATTTAGATTATATACGTACATCACATGCACCCATAAATAACTGGACTGTTAGCATATGTGGTAGAGTAGGATCAGAGATTATAGTTACTGCAAATGATTATCAGGTGTGTGCTAAGCGTGGGAATGATATACAGAGGTGGCAATATATAAGAGATGAAGATGAGATCAGAATAGAGACAATAGGTTGTGAAACTCATTTGATAGTTCCTCATGATGGTGTGATTCGTCTTTACGAGGTTAATCAAGGGAAAGATAACTGCACAAATGAGCTACTCTCATTGAAGAATGAAATCAGAGTGGAAGAAGGTGCTGGAGATGAATATGATCGGATTGAAAGAACTATTTCATGGGGTCCAGAAAAGACGCATTTTGTAGTTGGCTATCCTCATAAAATATGTGTATGGAAGTTTGAGGCAGCAAACAATGAGATATCTTTAATCAAAACAATCACTGTACCTAATTGGGAGGTCACCAACGTTGCTCTGGCCAATGATTATATTGTTGCTTCTTCTGAGTACAGAAATGTGTACATCTGGAACCGTAGTACTGGTGATAAAATGTTCTATCCATGGCGAGGCAGCAAGAGCGATCTCTTGTGTGACGTTGAACCTGACGAAGAAGAAGAAGATGAATATATCCAGCCCCTTTGCCTAACCTGCCTCGGTCATATCTTGGTTAGTACAAGCCATGCTGGGTGCGCTCTTTGCATTTGGGATATGAGAACAGGTGCGTTGCTTAAGAGACATGAGCAACGTGATATGCTTCCAGAAATGATGGGATATGGTGATGATATGGTTTATTTGCAAGGAATGAACTCTTTTCTATGCATGGGGCCTTTTAAATATACTGATGCATGGGCATTCCCAACGAATCAAAGCCAATATGATAAGGTCATATCCGTTTGCCGACGAGTGGAAATAGAAGAAAGCACAAGGTTACATGGATTGCCCGAGTTATAAGAACGGACAAATGAGCACAAGGAATATCGTAGTGTTTATAAATTTGGTTTTATTTTTGTTATTATCTTATTAGAGTTTGTTTAGTAGTCTCCACCATCATCACCTCCAAACATCTAGGTTTGTAGAGAGCACAACAGATATGTATGGATGAGTGTGAGCATGCGAAAAGATACACAAACAAAGGAACACAAGATGTGTTCATCTTTTCATAA
>Ga0075437_12487_pt1 | contig 11938 bp, 16 predicted proteins | sample MintriMetagenome_FD_74266 | JGI IMG/M metagenome (GOLD analysis project Ga0075437, IMG submission 74266) | Marine eukaryotic communities from Monterey Bay, USA to study complex ecological interactions - Minidiscus trioculatus and... | ecosystem: Environmental > Aquatic > Marine > Unclassified...
GTTGCTTATTGGATGATAGGGATGCGCTTTATTCATTTGTATTGTTATATTATTTCGTGCATCATCATTTTTAGTTGGTTCATCCTTTCAAAAGACTGGTATTGGCATTTCTATATACTTACATTTTCGTATACATTATAAAGAATATGTTGTATTTGCTTTGATATTATGTTATCTTATTCTAATTTATTTAAATCGTTCATTTCTTGTGCATGCGCAGCAAATAAAGCATTATGGATTTTAGTAATATGCAGGAAGAAGGTATAAAGCCTAATCCCAATGCACCAAAGAAGAAGAATAGGAACAATACTCCACGGTCACGGTCAGCTAGTCCAAAGAAGAATAAAAACAGAAATGAGAGGGCTGCTCATAATAGTGCCGGACATAAACCTGGGGTGAAAATACAACCCCCTTCTATGGGCGTGATGGATGGTATTTATTCTGATGATGATAGTCCTACTCGCAATACTGACCATACCCCAAATCAAGAGAGTGACAATTCACACTTTAGTCAAGGTTATGATGGTAGTAATGCTAGTATAAATAGCAACAAATCGGACCCTGCTAAGAAAGCAAGGGATAAGGCAGAGAAGAAGAGGCAGCAAAAGAACAAACCTGCTGAGAGTCAGAGAAAGAAAGATAATACTGAATGCATTAATTTAGAAGAAGACGATGAAATCGACAATTGTTCAACACAGGGTTGTTTTGATGGCATTCCTACCGATAAAGTTCTTGATCCCAAACAACAAGAGCATGTGAAAAAACTGAAGGATAAGTTTGGAGAAGACGATGATAGTTATACGAAAGCAGTAGAGAGATCCAAGAAACATCGCGGAAACAAGCACGGGGAAAGTTCATTGGCGGCACAATCATTATCAAATAGCAATAATCCGACAAGAATGCTGACAAAAGATCGGAAGAAACACCAACATAAAGGGAGCTTCGGCTCATATGGTCGTGCAAATCTTGAACGAGGAGGGGGTAGGGTCATGCCTTCTTATTCTGACGATCCGCTAGATGTAGCAGCGTCACAACAAAGAACTAATAGAGGTTCATCATCTAAGGATATGGTTGTTCCTAAATTGAAGAAGAATAGCAAAGGGGGAAAGAAAGAAGTAGATATGGGTAGATCTGTTGTTGGGCAACTACAGATGTGGGGTAGAGGGAGCACAAAATCTAAACGGGAAAAGGTAGCAGAGTCGTCAAAACGAGAAGAGCTTGCAGCAGCTGCACTCATGAGACAAACAAGCGATAGTAGTTCTTCGGGAGAGAAGAGAAAAAGATCTGATAGTGCTATTGATGTAGATGACGACGATATGATGGGTATTTTGGCGGCAGCATCGACTCAGCGTTATGAGGATAAGCCCAAGAAAGTGGTAGAACTCCCTCCACTGGGCATTGGTAGGACAACAGATGGTCGTGTTGGCAAAGGTAAGTACAAATCTGGTTAATTCTATGCTTATTCCACTCCCTTATACCCACCACTCCTCTATATGTAATGTTCATGTGTATTTAGTGGCTGGAAAAGAAAAGAAGACAAAGAAGAAGAGCCCAATCAGCAACGTGGATACACATTTGAAGAAAACAAAGCAAAGAGATGACATAGAATCAGATTCTGAAGTCATAAATAAGCGTATACCGAAGAAAAAGAGTATGAAGAATAAACTCAAGAGTCAGGGAGGTCGATTTGAGTTGGAGGAAGACAAATGTAAGTTCACAGCTGCTTAATTTCATTTCGTAAGGTGAAAACAATCTCACCTCTCCCTCCTTTGTAGACGAGCAAAAGGATGGCGAATGGCTCGGCCGTATGTCTGAACCTGGTAAGTTTGTGCTTTCCCAATACTACTGCACTCTGAACAATTTAATAAGTTCTCATGTTTAACATTTTCCCTTAATTCCAGCCAAACGAACCAACAAGACGAAGAGAAAACAGCAGACACAAGCTACTACTACCACCAGACGTAAAACAAGAAGTAGTTCTTCAGGCAGAGGAAACAAAAAGAACGAAGTCATTACAATTGATAGTAGTAGCGACGAAGGAGATGATAGCTCCGCGTCAGAGGTAAGTGCATTCGTTTTACTATTGATACATTTGTTCATCAACACATACACTTTATCTCACATATGCATATTCGTTTCTTATACTGTAGAGTGTTGCCGAACAACAACATGAACGGAGTAAGCGTGCATTTGGTGATGTTGCTTCTATAGATGCTGTACGTATTGGGGTTGGGAAGAAAGTGTTTAGATCTAAATGCAAGCTGAGCTTTCAGTTTGGAACAAACAATCCGTACATCGAATTCTCGTATGAAAATAAACGAGGTAAAATGACTGATCACACTGTATATCTGAAGGGCGAAGAATTGACAGAAGTAAAGTATCACATTCCAGATGAAAATGATACAAGTGAGGGTGGTGCCGATTCAGATTCAATGACTATGATTGCTTTCCGTATTAATCCAAGTGAAGTTAATGGATTTAACAAGTACAGCAGCGCATACAGCCAAGAGAATAATGAAGATCCAGAAAAGTTTCACAAACAGTACATCTCTGTTGAGGTCCGAGACACTGATGACTTTAGGGTGAGTATATTTAGGAATTATGAGCTTATTCATGACGTCCATTCAAGTTGCTCACAGTGTTTCGCATTTCATTCACTTCTACACAGGCAATGTTAGATCAAATGAATGAGCATCCAGACCTTAGTGTGTGGTGCTCCAAAGACGCTGAGATTGAGTTTTACGACCTTGAAAGATATGCAAAAGCCCTGACCGATGACCATCAAAAGGAAAGGAAAGAAAGGATAAGTATTGCTGGCAGAACTAGATCCGGAGGGAGAAAGAAGAAGAAGGATTCGGAGAACAAGTTGCTAGTAGTATATCCATTTGGTGTTGATGAGACAGTCCTGAGTGAGGCAGCTTCCGGTCTAAAGGAATTGGGGGGCGATTCACTTGGGGTAGAGAATGTTTCTGCTATTGATAATATCAACCAGCCAGATGATGTGCAAATGCAGAACTCATCTGATGTGGAAGATGTGAAGGGCAAGTCGTCCAGAATGCATTATGTGACCATTCGGGACGAGGATATTGAGCGGTTGTGTCCCGGACAGTTTCTCAATGATACTCTTGTTGACTTTTTCATGCGTTGGTAAGATTCTTTTCTCTCCTTCTGTATCCACCCTGTCACTGGTGCATATGTGCTCATCTATCTCACAACACAATCATCCTCTTTCGTTTATGCAGGATCAGTCGAGGGGAATCCAACAACCCAGACTCTGACGTACACTTCTTTACTTCTCACTTTATGACCACCCTAAAGGATGAAGGCCCAGAGGCTGTTTCATCCTGGACTGCAAAGAAGAATATCAACATCTTCAAGAAGAAGTTCGTCTTCATTCCAGTCAATGCAGATCTTCATTGGTCACTGTGTGTAGTAGTGAATTCTGGTCTCATTGCAAACTGGTACGATTCAGAGAATGTCCCAGACACCGAAGAGCATGCCTGGTAAGTGCAATCTTTCTTCTTTTCATATTGAAATGTACTTCTCATTTATCTCGTGCTATCTCATCTGTCTTTAGTATTCTATTCTTGGATTCACTGAAGATGCATAGCAAAAACATGTACGCAAAGCACATTAGGAAATGGCTAAATCATGAATGGAAGAGACTTGAGAAAGGCAAAGTTAATGGAAATGTTGCACCTTTTGCGCCAAAGTCAATGCCTTCATTATCTCCAAAGAGTAAGGCTTTTTACTTGTTTGCTGTTGTCCTCTTTACATGTCTCTTGAAGTTAATCTCTTCTTATCCTCTCTCATATCAGTTCCATACCAGGCAAATGGGTGTGATTGTGGTGTGTTTGTTTGCAGATATGCATACAACTTATTCCTAATGAGGCATCTCAAGTTCACCTGGGAGGACATAGCCCAGACGCCTCCATTCAAGACCTTGATTACAAAAGGTTCGGCATTTCGATTTGGCATGTCGGATGTTGCTCGCATGAGAGATGAAATGGAAAGATTGATCAAAAACCTCTCAAAGATCTACCTTGCAATGAAGGAGCAGGAGAAGGCTGATAAGAAGAAGAAGTCCAGGCGTCCAGTCAAAACAGAGGAAGATGAGAAGAAGAGTTCTCTCCCCGAAGAAAGCACTTCTGCTGAGGAGAACAATGCCTCCACAGCCGCTGATTCAGAGAAGAAGAAGGACAGCTCTTCCGACGAGCCCATGGCGGAGGGCGGTGGAGATAGTGACGAGCACATGGCTGATACAAACGAGAAGGATGTATCAATGGATTCAATGGATACAGATGAGGAAAGTAGTGGAGTTTCTCAGTCGCTGTTATCATCTGAGGACGAATCTCCTGCTGCTGCCAAGGGAGAAGCGAAAGATGTGCAGGAGTCTACTTCTGAGGAGAAGGAGAATGTTTTGAAGGAGGGCTCTTCTCAAAATGAGGATGAAACGATGCCCGATGCTCCTAGTACTAGTGATGGTGAGGTGGTTGCTTCAGAGATCAAATCCCCAACAATTTAGCCACCTATGAAAGGTGCTTACTAAACTAAGAATCACCGTGGACTAAGGCTGCTCTATTTCTTCTAACTTAGTTCTATTATATAATTATATTGTTGACTTGTTTCTCTAGCAGATAAAACAGAAGAAGAGGAAGACTGAACAGAAGGCAAATAGGGCTGCAATTCGATTCCTGAGGAATCCCCTATATACCAATACTAACCAGCAACACACATCCATCAATATCAGAAACAAACAGGATTAAAAGACCATCTTTTGCTTCTTCATTCTGATAGATACATGACCTCTTCTTCTTGTAATCTACTTCACACAACCAGTTCAACACGGACTAGCTTTTGGACCCCACCTCTAATATTTTCACATCATTAGCAATGTTTGCCTTTCTATTGACATCGGAAACAACTTTACCAATTATCCATGATGGTTCTCCGTCCAATTCTTCCAACTCTTTACAATATGCAATAGCATCTTCTTCTGGCATACAAATCATCAATCCACCTGATGTTTCGGCACTGTATCCCTTGAGTAAACGAAAGTCTAATATACCACTTTGTTCAACCTTACATGTATTGGCAATGCACGGTAGTGTATGTATTTGCATTCCGACCTCGGCAATTTGATTATCCATTAAATTCTGTGCATGTCCTAAGATACCAAAGCCTGTAACATCCGTACCAGCATGTGCATGATGTTTTACCATTATAGACCCTCCATGTCTATTAAGACGTGCCATGGAACATACAGCCGCATGCATCATATCCTCAGCGTCATCCTTGGTAAGGATATTACGTTTTGTTAGTTCTTCCCACTTTGGTGTTTGACGTACTCTCCATTCGTGTACATTCACGGCTACTTGTGTACCCAATGGTTTTGTTAATACAACCACATCACCCACCTGTGCACCATTACTTTTCGTATATTCTCCTTCAGCACAGATACTAGTAGCCACACCACCAATAACTGGCCATGGATTTAATACAGTTTGGCCACCAGTAACAACAGTCCCGGCTTCTAAACATGCATCATTAAATCCTTTCACCATCTCACGTGTGCATATATTACGATCATCTTCTGTCATATCACGACATGCCGCCAGTAGCATTAACATAAAATCACATTCACCAACACCCTCGGCATATAAATCACTTAATACGTTAGCTGCACCAATCCGTCCTTGCAAGTACGGCGAATCAACTAACGGAAAAAAGAAGTCTGTGGTTGATATACATACATGTCCCTGCCGTGTCTTCCGTACTGAACAATCTAATGCTATTTTACCATTCGTTGTTCCAATATTTTGTCCATCACCTAAATTTAGTGATAGGAGCATTGATTGCAGTTGTGATTGTGGTACCTTACAGGCTCATCCTTTCAATGTTGAGAAGGATGTTAAGGACCAATTTGGTGGTAGACCAAGTTTGGTTGGATCAAAGTTGACTTGTTATGTAGTATTTCATTGTTGTAGAGTGTTTGAGAAGGAGAAAGATGGCATATTTGTTAGTATGTAAGTTTGTAAACATAAAAGATAACATCACATCATATTGATTTGCAACTGCAAATCATTGCCATCAATCAAAAGTTTGTGTATGTGTGTCAGACTGCGGTATAAAAGACCGCTAATTTTGGATAATTGCAAAATCAGCTGCTATACGGAGGGCAATCCGCTCTCGCGGTTCCGATAACATTGCCAAATGCTCTCCGCAAATATAATATTTCATCATTCACACACGATATTCACCAAACATCAACATTGCAAAAGTTGTGCATAAGATGTGCACACCAGCTAAATGTCAGAGAAATTAAACCCTACCTGAATCATCCCTTGATGGTTGATACCCCCTTGATGTGGTACGTTGTTTCTTTGTATTGGACGCCATTTTAACAATAGTTTGCTTTTGAGTGGTTGTATGATTTATGATTTATTATGAGAGTATGGTATCTTTGTAGCATGTTCGTACCGTATTATCTAATTTTGTAGTAGAAAATACGGGGTATCTTTATCTTTGTGTCCACTTCCCAACTTCATGTCTCATTCGCCGTTTTACATGAATCTGATGCACCTTGTTGGCGGCTATCATACTCTTAATAACGGCATAATAATAGCATAATACAGATTAGTATAGTAGCAGGGAACATTATCATTTCTTTAGTATAAATTTTCTTGCAAACAAAACTGCAATTTCGCTTCACATACACACCAACCAACAACACACAAAAAACAACAAACAATGAAGACAATACAAACGTCAGCCTTAACAATGACATTGGCAACAATAGCCACAGCATTTACACCCTCATCATCACTACCAAAACATACATCATCATTATCTACACCGTCGAGTGAATGTACATCGCTATTACCACCACCAACATCTACTCTCCTAGCTTCTTCTGCCACAGACACAACAATACACGAGGTACCACCATTAAAACGTAATCCACCACGTAACATTGCCCTCCTAATTGAACCAACACCCTTTACACACGTCTCAGGCTATTCCAACCGTTTCAAAGAAATGCTAAAATATCTTTCCAAAGCAGGAGATAATGTCGATATATTAACAGTCGACTCTAAAACACCCAAAGAGGAACTACCCAAACAATCCTTCGGATATGACATTGAACATACACAGGGATTTGTCTTCCCATTATATGATCATATTAGTTTAACATTTGATTTACCAGAAATGAAGGGTGCTAAAATGATGGAACGGAAACGTCCCGATTTGATACATGTTACCTCACCGGGATTTATGTTATTCGCTGGTTTGTTTTATGCACGTGTTATGCGTATACCATTATTGTTATCGTATCATACACATTTACCGTTGTATGGACGGAATTATATGGGATATATCCCTGGTGTGGAGGAGTTTGCATGGGCATTAATTAGATTCGCGCATACACGTGCTGATTTGACATTAGTCACTAGTCCACAGATGAAGGAGGAGATGGAAGCGAATGGTATACCACGTGTGGATGTTTGGCGTAAGGGTATTGATACTGTACGATTTGATCCAAAGTTTAAATGTGATGAGATGCGTTCTAAAATGACGGATGGTAATCCAGACGATTTTCTAATGGTATATGTTGGTAGACTTGGTGCCGAGAAACGTTTGAAGGATATCCGACCTGTATTGGAAAAGTTGGGCAGTAAGGCACGGTTGTGTATTGTGGGCGGGGGTCCACAGACGGAGGAATTGAAGGAATATTTCAAGGATACGAATACGGTCTTTACTGGACAGTTGAGTGGTGATGAGTTAAGTTCGGCCTTTGCTAGTGCCGACACTTTCATGATGCCTAGTGATTCTGGTGAGTAGTCTTTATGATATGCTTTGATAACTCTGTTGTATACCATACCACTCATCCTTATCTATCATCATCTGAAACTCTCAACGACAATATCAGAAACACTTGGATTTGTTGTATTGGAAAGTATGGCAAGTGGTGTACCCGTTGTGGGATGTGCAGCGGGAGGTATTCCCGATCTTATCCGTGACGAAGATACTGGTTTCCTAGTCCAACCGGGTGATATTGATGGATACGTGAACTGTGCCAAGAAGTTAATGGATACCAAGTTTCGTCAAGAGATGGGCGTGCGTGCACGTACCGAGGCTGAGAAGTGGGGATGGGAAGCCGCCACGAGTGTATTGAGGAATGTTCAATATGAAAAGGCATTAATTAACTTTCATTCAAGAGCATTTGGTGGATTTGGCTCCTCGAAGACTAAGAGTGTATGGAAGTTACTTCGAATGAGAATTGCAAGAGTCTTGGGAAGGTTGAGAATCCCTGGCTTTAGACGAAATACGGATGTTGCAAGTCCAATTTAATGGATATGTTCTTATATATGTAAAGTCAGAGGGTTGAAGAAGAAGATGATGAAGTGAACATTTCACTCTGTAAAATAGTATTATCTGTTAGTTTTGACACTATAAAAAATACCCTCACATCCATTGCCGCAATCAGACTTTATGTTCCTCACACTTACTCATGCACCACCACCGAAACGCTCTCGAATCTCTGCAGCCTTGTCCCTTGTATCACTTTTCATTTCATTCTGAGTATTTTGATAGGACCGAAGAGAATTTGCATACTCTTCCTTTGAGATTCTCCCCTTCATAAAACCTTGCCGAACTTCATCTAAAGAATCTTTGTTACCAGCCTTTGCCGCAAGAACAAAGTGTTTGTAAGCTCGATGACGATTACCTGCTGTATCCTCTATAACAGCAAGATTGTGCCTTGCAACTACATGCCCTTTCATTGCCGCTAGTTCCCAGTAGTGTTTAGCTTTTTTCAAATCCCTCTCTACTCCCCGTTCAGTGTTGTAGCAATTTCCCATGTTGAAATATCCTGTAGCACATCCGAGTTCCCCAGCCTTGAGATATAACTCATGTGCTCTATTCCAATCTTGTGCAACAACATTTCCATCAGCGTAATCGGAAGCAAGCTTGATATGTGCCTCACCATTGCCTTTCTTCATGAGTTTCTTAACTTGTGCAGTATATTCTCTAGATGTGTTTGTTGCAGGTATCCGACAAAACGCACACAAATCTGACCTTCCTCCACTATTTTCAACCGCATAAATGCAACCATCACAGATACGTTTCCCACAACATGACATAAAAGTTGTTTGGTCTCCATAGGGCATAGGTAAGAAGCAGAGTGGACAGTCATCCAGTTCTATCTCTTTAAACAATTGTTCATCATATAATTCCGCTGCACGTTTCTTACAAGCTTTCTTATGCATAGGGCGATGTGCTTTCTGGCAAACTGCACTGCAGTATTTCACCATCTTACAGGCGGTGCATGTTTTGAGTTTATGACTTTCCTCCTCACCCTTGCCACAATTAGCACACATAGACATAATATTATTATTCTCGCTCATTTTCGGTGCACTTGTTTAGACTTTGATGTTTTTTTGTTATGTGAGTATGAGTATATTCTGCTTCTAATGATTGATAATTGGTACCAAATTGATTTTAGACTACTACTCGAAACTGTTTAGTCTGTGCTTGTACTTAAATCTTCTTTAGTTTCTTCTGATATATCATCAAGCTCAGGGAATAATCGTTTATTTTTTGCACGTAGCCTTTGCTTTGTTTCTAAACTCAAGCGGCTAAAGACAAACTTTTCTACACGACAAGCTATTAAATATGGTATCACAACAAAAAATAGATAGCGCGATACAATATCAATAAACTTAGTTTGCATAATAATAACACCAATTTGTTGACAGTTCAAGTTTCGGTGCACTTGTTTGGTGTTTGTTTATACCTTTATTATTATTTAATGTTATCGTTTGTTTGTAATAATCTTTTAATGATACCAAATTATATACTACTAACTGTTTAGTCTGTATATTTCAATGTTTACTGTTAGTTATATGTTGAATACCTACCTACTATCTACACCAAACTCTATTAGCAAGCTAGCTATTTTAAGGTCGGGCAGCGGGCACCTCCCCCTCGAGGGCTAGCCCACGCAGTGAGCTTCAAACCACAAAATCATTCAATATAACATCATATCGAAGGCCGATATATTATATTATCACCTCCTACCCGTTTCCATTATCCAATTAACATATCTTTTATCTCCTTTTGTGTTGTTTATCGTCTGTTTTGGGCGTGGGCGATCGTAGTTAAGTATCACACAGACAAGACGACAATTGAAGAGTGCCAAAAAATATTGTAGGTGAAGATAAGAGGTAATACTAACAGAAGTGATACCAATACAATACGATAATCAAATAATTAATAATAATGGCCACTGCAACATCAGCCCGTGTAACCCTCTTTGAGGATATATTTGAAATAACAACATTAAACCCCGAGGGCAAGAAATTTGAGAGAGTGAATCGTCTATCAGCCACAGGTACAACATTCGAATGTGATTTACTCCTCGATTATAATTGCCAAATATACAGCCTATTAGAAGGAGAGAAGATGACATTAGTATTAGCATCAACATTAAACTTAGATGGTAGTCCAGATGATCATACCAGTTATAATCCGGCAATGAGTTCAAAGAATGATGCAACATTGGCTGATAATTATGAATATGTTATGCATGGACGTGTATTTGATATTTCATATAAGAAGGATGGTGTAGTTGTTATTGCTGTTAGTTTTGGCGGATTGTTATGTCGGTTGACGGGTGATCAACGACATTTGAGTAGTATATTGCCTGATATGAGACTCTTTCTGTTAATTAAGAAGGATTAGGTGTGTTGCAAGTGTTAAGAAGGAGTTAGTGCTGTATGTCGCTTGGTATTATTTGTGGGTATGATATAGACAAACAAACATAAAGAATGGCTAGTGCAACTTCTTGGGATTAATGAAGGAAGAAGAAAGGGATAAAGGGAGAGATGTACCACACCTCACAAATGTATCAGAAAGTAAATAATCGGGGAAGTCTAGTCTACAGAATTATCATATTAACAATTATCATTAAAACTTAAATGCCTCTTTGTCTGTTGAATGTTCCTTTAATGTAAGACATTCCCATTAACCTCGTGGCATCTCGTACTATATAACACCGCTGGAAACAATCTTTGGGGGGCCCATTTTCTGCCTGGCCATTGCTTGTAAAACATCTAAAGCAGTGGGCCCTTCTTCTAAATCATCATCATCTCTAGATGTACTATCTGCTGGAGCGCTACAGTCTAGATAACCAACTATTGCACTATTATGCAACAATCTTTCACCCCATTCTTGTGGAGATTCTGACACTCGAACGATACTAAATTTAGATGTGCCTGCCCCGGGACCTTGTATCGGTACTGTAAGTACAACAACTACATCTTGTCCATCCTTTGCAAGCAGTTCTACAATCTCTTCATAACTCTGTCCATAGTATACTCCACCAAAGGATGAATGTGAGCTTTCTTTAACTCTCTGTGGATCACTGAAGGGTTCGTCCCAACCCAATTCTTTACCCGATACTAATTTGGTTTGTATTGCATTTCTTCCATTCCCTATCATAACATGTCCCCATTTATATCTAAATGAGCCATCTTCTATTGCTGCCGGTGAGTATTGAAATGTACATCCTTCATATGTTGCTTTAGAATCGATAGACTTTCGTTTGCTTTCTGCTAATGATACTAAATTTGATATATGAAGAGGTAGATAGCATGGATGTGTTGACGGTGTAAGATTGAAGGTTAGTCTTCCTAATGTTATCTCTTCTTTAGGTGTTGATATTGCAATATCAAAGTAGACCTTAGTGTTGAAGCAATGTCGATTCATCAAATAGCTACCGTCACCTTGACAGAGAACCTCCTTATAAAGGAAAAGCTACTAACTAAACTAATGATCCAATATGCACGATAATATATCTAAATCGTAGATTAAATAGTAATTATGAGACCATAATTGGTGCATCCTAGCCATCCATTGTTCTTAGCGGCCACCTCAT
>Ga0075437_11652_pt1 | contig 11920 bp, 8 predicted proteins | sample MintriMetagenome_FD_74266 | JGI IMG/M metagenome (GOLD analysis project Ga0075437, IMG submission 74266) | Marine eukaryotic communities from Monterey Bay, USA to study complex ecological interactions - Minidiscus trioculatus and... | ecosystem: Environmental > Aquatic > Marine > Unclassified...
TTGTCCAATCATCTCTAACATCAACATCTATGGCTGATGTTGCGGTATTACTACTACCAGTTGTAACAATTCCTCGCGTTGATATTACTGGTACTAATGAACCAAAAGTTGGTGGTCTACGACGTTTAGATCTATTGTTGATGGGTGTTGTACTCTCCATCAAACATCGAGTCGAAGATGTTGATGATTTGTTGTACCATACTCCGCCACTTATACACATTATACTACCGACAGATCTGCTATTTAAAGCAAATGATGCACGTCTAACTGCAATTATCCTATGCATCCTGATACTGATATCGCTGGCCGCTGAGTGATTTGGACAGGGGGAGAGACGCCAAATGTTGGGTGGGGAATAACTATTTGGCGAAGAAACGGATATCAAGTTATTAGGATAGATTTGCTTATTTACACATTTCAGCAATAAGCTGCTACTACGACCACGATGCTATCCTTTCACCACCGTATTATACATGTGATCCTTTTAATAATTGCAATTAGTAGACAGACGAGCGGTTTCACCTCTCCGAATCGTCTTCCATCGGCAACAACTTCGCAAAGATATACATATTTACAAGTTCCGAATTATAAGCTGTCAACAATGCTATCAACATCAAATAATCAAGAGCAAGATAAACTTCAATATATTCGACCCTACATGAAGCAGCTCTTTCTACTCTGTCGTCCCTCCAACTTTCCCATCGTTACTTTGTTCCATATTCTCGGTGTTCATATCAGCTTGAAGCTATTTCAGGAATCATTATCTACATCTCATTCATTATTTCTACCACTACTCAAGAATTCATCAATGTTAACGGTATTACTATCATTGCTGCTCGTTACCTCCACGAGCATGATCAGTAAGTTTACGTGTAAAAAATGGTGCATGTTCTTATTACTTACACCTTTCCTCTTCACATAAACAGCCAATGATTATTATGATGCAAGAGATGGAGTTGATACAACAAAAAGTAATGGGCCTGGAACCGAAAATGAACACTACCATCCTCTTGCAACGGGAGAGGTACCATTTGCAATAACCAAGAAATTTGATTCATATCTTTATGGAATACTATTGTTATCATCAGCCTTTGTGCCAGGAGTAATTCCAAGATTTTTTGTAATTGGAGGAAGTATCATTACATATCTGTATACAGTACATTTGAAACCAAAGACGTGGATAAAGAATATAAGTTGTGCATCATTAGTATCAATGAGTCCAGTAACGAGTGGACTGGCTGCTTGGCAAGTTCTATGTGATGGTACATTCTTGAAGAGTCAGGGTGTTAGTTTGGCTAGGTCACTACCATTCTATTTGATATTCAAAAGTTCATTGTCATACTTGGTTATAACTCTCTTCTTTGGGATATTCAGTAGAGAGGTATTAATGGATGTCACAGATTATGAAGGTGATTGTGAAGCCGGAATTGAAACAGTACCTGTGAAATATGGGAAGGGGTTTGCCTCGAGAGTGGCGTTAGTATGCTCTCTTGTCTCGGCTCTTTCAGCTTGTACAGCATCTCTGATTCCATTGATTTGCACTAGGCAAAAGTTGTCAATCAAATGGTCCATGTCTCTGCTATCAAACTCTGTGACAAGGAAAGCTCTATTAGCTATACTCGGAAGTGGTATGATGGTTCAACGAGCATATAGTGTATGGAGTACAGAGGGCGAGGACTCAAAGCTTGCAGAACGAGCGATTCGTCAGAGTTCGTTGTTTACTGTCCTAATGCTGGCTAGCTTTGTATAGTGAGAGCAAGGTAATAACCTTGGTGAGAGGCTCTATTGAGCTAACAAGTACTGAATACGGAACAGATTTAGAATTACACAAGAACTACATAGAATCATCACACTAATCACACCATTGCATAATAGTCAGCTTGAATATCATCATCACTACCTTCATCACTGCATGCTACAGTCGCCATTTCACACATGTCATCAATAGGGTTATTAGTCTTCACTGTACCTTGGCGATATCCTTCACTGCAATCATATCTCTCAGAACAATGTCCTTCAGTCCTTATAGCATTGATCAAAGCTAGCATTGACGTTATAATGGTGAAAATTCCAGGAAAAGTAAAGCCAAAGTAAGTCAAATCGAGGATACTAACAAGTATAAAGACTGGTAGGTGATGCCATAATATAAGAGACATCGAGAGTTTTGATGAAGTGCATCCGGTGACATAACTATTCAAACGTCTAAACGGATCATTCATCAGACTTATCCAAGGGTAGATACGTTGCATGGATGTAAATATGACTGCTGCTGACATCAATGTACCAAGTATAGAAACAAATGTTAACATGAATACCAACAGATTGTACTGATGAACATTTCTTCGAATAGTCTCAGCCGAGTGGTGTAGAAAGAAGATATATATCCAATCACCTAGTATATCAAGTGAACTAACTAATATATCCCGAGCAACTAATTTTGGATTGGGAGGTCCTTTATCAGAAATACTTGAATTCGAGGTAATGATTGATGATGCCTTCGTGGAGAGTACTGGTGAGTACGCACGAGAAATAGCAATGGGTGGCAATGGCCGTTTATCCCTGTCGAGTGATTTCTCATACTTGACAATCTCCTTCCACTTATTGACTAATATAATTGCACTGGTGGCAACATGTTTATTATCATGATGTTTCAGCTTTGCCACACTCTTCCCTACACCCGTCTATATAATGAGTTATTGGCATGAAATAAGTATGAGGATACATATATATGACACCAAGATACACACGCCAAATAGAACTTACATCACTTAATATTGAAGAGTTCATATTAACCTTATCCAAACTATCAAGAATAACAAGTATTCTCTGATAATTGTTATTATCTTTTGCTGAATATACTGCTTCTAATAGATCATTCTTTAGCATGCGTACTGTTCTTGCACCATCGATCGATTGGGTGTATTGCTCTTCAGGTGATGATGGTATAGAATGCATGCTATTGTTCTTGTTGACTTGAATGATTGCAAGCTTATCAACAGTATTATTGTCAGTGGTATCTTGATTAGATGATACTGAATTGTTATTGATTTGAATCACTGCTAACTCATTAACATCGACATCGACTGTATTCAATGATTCTTCATCGTCCATTGCTGGATTGACTTTTTGACGCAACTCCTCTTGCTGCTTCTTCTTTCGTTCTTTCTCCCTCTTTAATTCCTTCTGTTGTCGATCTAATATAGCAAAGTACAATTCATTCGTATCCAACTTTCCTCCTTTCATATCATCTTCCTTCAATGCCAATAACAATCGTGGTATGTTGTCTTCGGAACCCTTTGCATACTTCAACACCTTACTAATTATCTCTTCTCTTGCTTTCGCTATCTGGGCAGCACGGATTATTTCAATCTCGTCATTTGGTATATTGTTATTAGATACTTCATTGGTATTACTATTGATACCTTCCGTCATGATGTTCGATAGATATGCTACTCAAAGTTTAACCTGCAATCATCAAAGCGACATATCATAAACAACTCTAATATGGCCCCAGTATGAATAACAATTGATTTATCTATGGTCAAAATTTACGCTATCGACTATCGAATATCTACACAAAAGAGATTCTTGAGCCCCTGAACAACAGTTCGCTCGCCAAGTTAGATAAATTTATTCACTTATTGTACTTTTACTTGAGCCTTTATCATGTGGAAGAGTTCAATAGCAGAAGAAGGTGGCGCCCTATAAACTTATTCAAGCATATCTTCCCTATTATGAAGAGAAAAAGTAGTGTTGGTGTGTGTATTTAATAGGCCAGAGGCAGGTCATATTATTAGCAGATATTGAGCACATCTTATGAACAAAAAATCGACACAAAATTTAGAGTGTTACACATAGGTTAATAAGTATTATATATCGATTGGATTTGATATCGTATACCGTGGTATAAGTCCTTATATCAGTTTTTAACGCTCGTTCAATTGATACCATTTGGAGTACATTGATCTAATAGTTATTACAAGAGAGGTTTGTTTCTTAGACACTCACTTAAAAATACACACTATATTATTATCTAATACCTACCTTCGAATATACAACACAACAATACTACAATGGATCTACCAGAGGAGGATAAAACGGCAATTGCAAAGCGACGTGCTATACAAAAATTAATGCGCAATAAGTCATACACACCCGCTGAAAGGCACGAAAAGATGCAAAGTATAATGAAGGGTAATTTTGATGTTGTGGATGATGATGAAAGTGATAGTGAGGGAAGCAGTAAAGAAAGTGTTAACAGTAATGATGATGATAGTAGTAGCGGATCTTCCTATAGTGAATCACAAGCTGATACAAAGGACGATGAAGATGATGATGCATCACTAAGTATGGATGGATCGCAATCGACACAGAGCTATTCAACAAATGGGAGTAGGAGGAGTGAATATTCTTCATCTCAGTATAGTGGATCACAATTATCTCGCCAGTCAAGCAAGTATAGCCGTAGGTCGCAACAAAGTGTCAAGACTGAAGATGATAGTCAGGCTGATGAGAGTCATAACTCAAGTAGAAGGAGTGATGCTAGTTCTAGAAGTAGCAGAGGAAGGGGTCAAGTTGTTGAACAATCCAATACCAAACCACCGCCAACAACCGCAGACAAACCGAAGCGTGATCTATCCAGGGATAAACGACATTCATCTACATCTTCTATAGGATCGACACATTCCAATACATCTGGTGTAAATCGAAATACACAATCGGCAAAGGATAAACAAAAAGCCCTGCTAGAAATCTCCCGTGACAAGACACTAACAGCAAAGGAACGTCAAGCTAAGATGAAACAAGTAATGGCAACTCCAGTCCAAGGGACCTCTGATCGCTTCAGTCAATCGGAAAGTAACATGTCATCCTCATCTAATAATGATAATGTAGGTGATATGAATGCCCCGACAACTTCACGACGTCCATCACGACAAAAGGTTGCAATGAAAGATTCAATACGTGAATGTACAGTCGATGAAACGAAAGATATACAACCAATGCGTACATCAACTAGACGTATGAAATCTTTTGATAAATCGGAAATATCAAGTTTAATTACACGAATCCAATCCAATGATGTTACATTAACAAAGGTTGAATTACAAAAGATGAATTTAACAGATGAAGATGTTATACCATTACTCGATGCATTGAGTAAGAATACTACGGTAACATCATTAGACTTACGTCGTAACAGAATTGGTATTGAAGGATCATCTACATTGGCATCATCAATATTAGATAATGCAACATTAACATCGATTGATATATCTGGTAATAATTTAGGTGATGAAGGTATGGAGGATATAAGTAAGGTCATTCCATACAATAAGACATTAACAACATTAAACATTGAGGACAATAAGATTGGTGATGATGGTGCTACATCCTTTGCTGAGGCATTAATTGAGAATGATACCTTGACGTCGATTAACTTGAGCGGTAACTTAATTGGTGATATCGGAGCAGTTGACTTATTCAAGGTATTAAGTAGTGCCAATACTACAGTAACAACATTAATGTTACGATTCAATTCCATTAGTGATAAAGGTGCTACCGAATTGGCATCAACATTACTTGATAATGAAACATTACAAGTAGTTGATCTATCTCATAACAAGATTACAAATCGTGGTGGATCAGACTTGCTCAAGGTTGTTAGTATTAATGATACATTAGAGAAGTTGGAGCTAGGAGGGAATGTTGGCATTAGTGACGAGCAGTTGGAAGATATTAAGGATGCATTAGAGGATGATGGTGAGAGTAGTAGTAGCGATGGGAGTGATAGCCGTAGTGATGATGACGTAAGTGTTAGTTCCTCTTCAGAAGGCAGTGAATCAGAATCAGAAGAGGAGGAAGATGAGAGTGAATCTGAATCACCCAATGTTGACGAGAATGAAGGAACTACCCTCAATGGAGGAGAGGCAATGTTGCAAGATATGCCAGATGAGGACGACAAAGAACTAGCAAAGCGTAAGGCTATCCAGGCTACAATGCAGGATAAATCCTTGAGTGCTGTTGATCGTAATAAGAGAATACAAGATATCATGGCTGGCAAAGTTGAATTGCCCAAGGTTGAACCCAAAAAGGAGGAGAAGAAAACTACCCCTATTGTTACTAGTAGTAGCTCAAGTGAAGGGGGAGAAGAAGGAGGAGGAAATGGAGACCAACTTACCGGAGGTGAGGCCATGCTTGAGGATATGCCCGATGAAACTGACACTGCATTAGCCAAACGTCAAGCAATTCAATCTGTCATGAAGGATAAATCCTTGAGTGCAGTAGAAAGAAATAAGAAGATGCAGGATATAATGGCAGGCAGGGTAGAGCTACCCAAGGTCGAGGCCAAGAAACCTCCTTCTGAAGAAGGAAGTTCAAGTGGTGAGGAAGACGATAGTTCTAGTGAAAGTGGAAGTGAATACAGTGAGAGTGAAAGTGAATCATCCGGTGAATCATCCGGTGAATCAATCAGTGAAGAAGAAGAAGAAGAAGAGGATGAAGATAGTATTGATGAAGATTCTGTCGAAGCGAAGAAAGAACCTAAGTCAAAACCTGTCGACAATACGTCTTCTGGTGGCACCGACGAACTGACTGGAGGCGAGGCTATGCTCGAAGACATGCCTGATGAAACAGATACTGCTTTGGCTAAAAGGGAGGCAATTCAATCTGTCATGAAAGACAAGGACTTATCTGCCGTAGAGAAGAACAAGAAGATACAGGACATCATGGCAGGGAAAGTTGAATTGCCAAAGGTTGAGGCTAAGAAGCCACCTGTTGTTGATCAAGAAGAGAGTGATAGTGATAGCGATAGCGAGAGTGAATATAGTGAAAGTGGAAGTGAACCGAGTCAATCATATAGCGAAGAAGAAGAAGATTCGGTGGATACAACAGGTAAACCTGTCAACAAAGAGGATGAAGAAGACTCGATAGATACAACGGATGAACCAGTGTCGAAACAATCAGCGATAGTAGATGCTAAGTTGAAACAGGCTTCGAAAGCATCGAAAATAGTAGACGCCAAGTTGAAAGAGGCAGAAGCATCCTCTGCAAATAATAGCACCGCTTCCTCAAGTAGCAACAGTCGCCGAAGCGAAGAAGATAGAAGGCCAACAAAGCATGTTGCAATCAAAGAAGAAGAGCGGAGTAGTAGCAGTGTTGCTTCGAGGGGGAAAGACGCCTCAACGCAAAGACAAGGAAGAAACGATGGTGAGTTCAAGCGTCTACCATCAAACGATGGTGGTATTCGAACCAATATATCACATGAATGGAAGCAACGTATGATGACTGTCCATCCCCGTTCACATGACAACCTTTTGGACATACTGCTTGCACATCAATATCGTCTCTCATTGAAAACACCACCAAACCAATCCTTCTTTCGAGTTGTTGCCGTTGTATTCTTCTCCCGTGTTGTAGACGGCGTGCGTCGTGATGAGAGGTATCATGTTGTGGGCACTAACGATGAACCACATTCTATAGGTGGCTCAATTTGTGCAGAAAGAGCAGCATTAATGCAACTGAGATTTATCCCCGACCTTGAAGAGATTACCAAGGTTATTATTGTGACTGATCACGTTGATGCAATAAGCCCTGGAATGCTTTGTAGAGAATTCATGGCTAGTCATAACCGCATCCCTTGGGATTGTCCGATTGTTCTCGGTAGATCTGTTTGCAGAAAGTGTGGCTTTACAGTTAGTGGCAAAGTATGCAGTGATTTTAATGGCTGTTTCGATGAAGAGGAGAATGATATACTGCGGGATGTCAATAACAACATCTTTGCCACATGCAGTAAGGGTCATGAGGAAAGCAAGAACCCACAGTATGACACTCCACATGACTTTGTTGGTACAGTAACGACATTGAAAGATTTATTTCCTTATCCGTCACTGTATACAAGACTTTCATCTACCGATGCGATGAAGGTGGGTCAAGAGTTCATGGAGAAGGGTAACTCCATGGCAAAGAGCAAGGCGACACAAGCCAATATCAGTGCGCCTGACTCGGCAAACGGGGGCGTGATGAGCTCTTATCGACAAGAAAGATTTGATCTTGGTATGCTCACAGAGATTATGGAAGAGGGAGATGAAGAAGATGGCGGTAGTGGTAATGGCACAGGAGGGCAGAATCAACTAAACGGTTCAATGAAGAGTAGTGCTACAAGTCTACGAAAGAATGGACAACAGAATGATTCATTCACAAGCAACTCAACAAATGGTCGCAAATCATCTTCACCCGTGAAGTCAAGTATGACACACAGTCTCAAGACTACTATTGATTTTATGAGACTAGTTAGAGAAGACAACGAGTTGGAATCATCACTTACCAATCTCACTGATATGCCTGGAGCATTAGATCACTTAACGGCAAGGACTCTACGAATATCAAGTCGTCTCAAGCCATCTCAGCGCAGAGAGAAGCTTATGCGTCTAGCAACAGAGGTCACCGCCATGGAGAGTCATCGTAAACATGCACATCCTATGCGATATGGCGCTGCAGTACTATTCAGTGACTTTACCGTAGCGATTGCAAGTCAAAAGGTTGCCTTAGAGTATGGCTGCACACTCGATGCCGTTGGTCAACTTGCCTCTACCATTGACAGAAAGGCACTTCAAGTTAACGAAGACAATCCGACATGTCGACCTATTCTTCTTGTTCAGTGTGATCACTTTGGTATTGCACATGCACCCTTTGCTCAAGGAAGAGCGTTCTTAAGCGAGAGAGGTTATGGAGATTGCAAGATTCTTATCCATCAACAAAAGAAGAAGAAATCACAAGGAGAATCAAATGAAGAAGAGGATCTTGGTGTAAGTGTAAGTAATGGTATGAATGCCGAAGTGGGCGAGGAAATGAAACTCCGTCTTCTAGAAGTAGATGCCTCGGATCTAGCACCCTCTCCGCCTGATATGTTTGGTTCTGGATTGATAACAAAGAATCATGCACACTCCCAAGGAGGAGGACTGCAAATACAATTCTAATATCACTACAGCGTTCTTAAAATTAAAGCAGTATCAATGTGTACACAAATAGCCCCCATCCCTCATGTTATGTATTCTCTAGTAGTCATTTCATTGTATGCCAAAGCTGTGTCATATTGACTTCGTGCATCATTAGGTTCATTAAAGAGTGGTCGTCGACGACCTTCAAACAAAAATCCTCTGCCACAACATCCTCGATGACAACATCGATTGATATCTTCGGTACCACTACCATCACTGTCAAAAGAAGATAGACTCAACATCCATACAATCCAAAACAATACTGGACAAAGAATAATTGTAGCAAAACTACTCACAATAGCTGCCACTCTCCTACTTTCCCAACTCCAGTTTAAGACAGGATACAAAGCATCATCATCATATGCAGGGCCCCAATCACCATTTCCAAGCTTGAGTATGTAATTCACTAAGCTCCACAGAAGATATGAAATACATACAGTGAGTAAGCAAACATATTGTTTTGCTCGTACTGGTACTCTTCCCACTAAAACTCCATCTATCAATACTATAATCCCTATGATACCATGTTCCATTATACAAACATAGTTTAGTGAATCTTGAGGCGATTGGCTTGGAGCGATTCCTATCCAATATAATATACAAATGGCCAAAGATAGTGGAGCCGTTGTAGAATAAAGTAGCCATGTAATCTGAATAAGATTAGGTATTGCTTTGTTGCGTTCACTCCCTTCAATTACTACTGGTATCTCATTATTAGATGAACCACCGAATATCACACAGCATAACATACTGCATAACAAGTATGTAATGTTCAATAGGTGTCCCCAATGAGTAAGAAAAAATAGATACACCCATAGATTATGATGTGGATATCGAGTAATATCAGCATACAGTACATGTAGAGATATTGCTACAAACACGAACCTTATGTAGAATACTCGATTTTTGAAGAAGTATAATCGTCTTGCCCAGTTTGCTTTAATAATTGTTCGATAAGGAGCAAAGCATTCATTAATGTTGATGTATCTTCTTTGCAAAGAACCGTCATCGTCTATTACCTCTTCAGTTTGGCAATATATTGGATACGACCATGCTAGTTCAGACCACAGACGATCTTTCCATTGCATATATCTAATCATCGCGATCTACCTCTATGTATATACTCTTTTATATACCATCCATTGCCGCTGGCCATGAGTCTATCCTCTATCGCCTATCCGTGCATAGCATTGAGAAGTCAAAAGTTGAAGGATTTACTCACATAAAAGTCGGTATCCTTTTTTAACATCATCTTAGTCTACATAATGCTAATGGGAAATGGGAGGGATGGTTAAGTTGGTACTCCTTATTCACTGGTTACTACTATTGGATCTACTCGATGCATTTGCGGTTGTCAATCATTCGCCTTTTTTACAGACGGTAACAAGTTGGCTGGATGAAGAAGATATTTTTTGGCATGAACAAGATGACATCTTGTTTCCAACTGCTATCACATCAACTCAACCAATAATAGAAGTGATATCATACAACAAATGCTGCTATTATCTACATATATTGCAATCACCCAAGTCTGTTAATGAGTGTATCCCAGCAACTTGTGCTAGAGATATGACGAATTATATACAATACTTGAATACAAAACATAGTAACGATCAAAATTATACGAAGATATCACTTATACATTTACACGAGGATGTTTGGAATACAAAGACAGATATAGTTCAATCTCGACTTCGTATTAGATTACTCGGTCCAACGAAAGCATCGAGGATATATGCTCGGTGAGTTTGTGTGCATACCAGGAAAGAGAATGATATTCTCCAACAAAGATACTTCATGTGTTTGTTATATTGCAACTAAACAGATATTATTTTATCTTCAATTTCCAAACCTTAGCAAGACGAACGTAAAGAGGATAGATTCTGGGATAGCCATACCTTTTCTCCAAACGAATCACATGTGGAGTGCAACAAAAGCAAGATACTACTACGGTCTTTTTCTTCCTTCAAAAGAAGATAATTCAGATGATGATATACTGGTAGCTGTGGCAACATTTTCAAACAAACGAAAGATACAGAATGGCAGTGTACAATCAAGATCTGTTGAGCTTCTAAGGTTTTGTACTCGTGCTAATGATACGGTAGTTGGTGGAATATCAAAGCTAACAAAGGCTTTCATTAATGCTCACAATCAACCTGATAGTCCAATAAATTACTTGATAACAGTTGTGGACAGAGATTGGGGACCTGGTGATGGTTGGCATTCAATTGGATTTAGTACTTTACATGTCATGTCTCCATTGTTAATGCTTGTCAAAGATGGTATACGGCATCATTTAGTTGGAGCTGGTGTCTCTGATAAGAAAGATACGAAGACACAACTGGGTCGACTTGGAGTCGAGAAGCATGTGTTAGAAGAGCTTAAAAGTGCTACAAACCATGAAGAAGCGCTGAGATGTCTTGGAGAGAGCATGTACTATCCAGTGTACGATGCTGGTGTGGAGAGACTCATCATGACTGTACCCAAATCACACACATTAGATACAAGTTCAATTATACCGTCATATGGCGCATCATACTCGTCAAACAACACTGGTATCTCATCCTTGTTGGCAAATGTAGTTGCACAAAGTACATCGTCAATATATAGTGGCCCTGTCTCGATACCAACAGTCTTCGACAAAATAGATGTCAAGGACTCACTGATAGCACAAAATCATGTAAATGAGTGGAGAAAGGCACCAAACAATACAACACTCTTATATGAAACAACTTCATCAATGGACTTACAAGCTACGGTTGAGATAAGACATCGTCTTGGAGGCTGGTGTACTCTAGGGATCGTCGGCGGTCAAACTAAAAGTATACGCCATGGTAACTTTAAGATGGATGATCGACAAGAGATTGACTCATCAGTATTGGTATCCGAGTATATTAGATCAATGGCTTCGGTTGCTTTGACAG
>Ga0075437_13052_pt1 | contig 11912 bp, 8 predicted proteins | sample MintriMetagenome_FD_74266 | JGI IMG/M metagenome (GOLD analysis project Ga0075437, IMG submission 74266) | Marine eukaryotic communities from Monterey Bay, USA to study complex ecological interactions - Minidiscus trioculatus and... | ecosystem: Environmental > Aquatic > Marine > Unclassified...
CTGACACTAGCAGTGCCAGTTCTAGCTCGAGCAGCTCATCTAGTTCATACACTTCTACCGCCAACTACATTACTTGTTTACTTTAGGCTTGATGTCATACTTCGACTGTCAGACCTTGCCCTGCGACTACGCTTCCTATCACCACCATCATCCTTGTTCCTACTGCTCCTTGATGACTCTTTACGTGCCGAGGGTGAATGTGAACGAGAAGATGACCTGTCTCTTTTCTTATGTCCTCTTGATGAGGATACACTCCTTCTCCTCTTACTACCGGTACTAGTAGCCTTGGATGCATTATCATTCTCATTCTCAGAACTTCTCCTACTGTCACGGCTTGATGGACGTTTCGATGATTTAGATGAATACTTCCTCTTCTTACGTCTGTGGCTGTCTTGTGAAGAGTCACTTGACCCCGAGGAAGACGATGATGATGAGGAGTAAGATCTAGAACGGCGGCGGCTTCTTCCTCTCTTCCTACCACGGCTGCTCCTTTTACTACGACGATAACGACTGTCAGATGAATACGAGCTACTTGACGATGAAGTGTATGAACTAGATGAGCTGCTCGAGCTAGAACTGGCACTGCTAGTGTCAGATGAACTTGTAGAAATGACTGAACTTTCATCATCGTCCTTCTCCTTCTGTGCAGCCTCCCTTGCCGCGGCGGCCTTGGCCTGAGCAAGAATTAGCTTGGGAGCATTCTTCAAGAACTCACGCATACCATCAGTTAGCGGACCAAGACCGATACTTGTGAAGAAGTTGATAGCATACCGAGTATTGCGCGCGTTATCCTTGGGGAACATCCCCTTGAACCATTCACGTGATGATACCTCTTGTTGATGCTGCTGATGTCCATAACCCTGCCTGTTGTTGTTTGACACGGCTAGGGCAGTACTTGCAGTGCCTTCCCCATTATCACCTAGCTCACCATCAGGCTCGGGATTGTCCGTATCAAACCGTTGTTTCAATGTTACCATACCCATAGCCTCCGCCATCTCCTGTACCAAAATCTTAATAAAGATACGACTTGAACTAGTAGTCTCGTCCTCATTTAAATGTATACACCCCAATACACTCCACGATACCGAATCAGTATGTAACAAATGTCCAAATAACTTGGCCACATTACGTAATTTGTTTGTTTCCAATCGATGGATGGTATTATATTGTGTTGCAAATGCTTCCTCAAATGCCAATTGCCATCTTTCATTTAATAAACAAAATCGTCCCGAGACTAATCCATAATACCGTAGGAATGTACGTTCCTGTGAACAACATTCGATAATCATATTAATCAACTCGCATTCTTTACCGGGTGGTATATCCATCTTTGCTAATTTGTGTGTACATTCCTCAAAGGTGGCAGAGGACATGATTGTTAAATAGATTGTTCGACGTAAATGTACCAAGTCAGTCTCGGTCAAATCTTCAATAACCACAGTCTTTTTAGATCCAGGTTCAATGAGCTGTTGATCTGGAACGTCTTCCTCTTCATCATCATCTGATGACTCACTGCCACTTCCACTACCACTTTCATCATCACTACTACTATCACTATCATCACCCAATATCTCCTTCTTAATAACATTCCACTCTTCCTCCTTCTCGTCATACTCTTCATCATAATGAAAAACATCCAATTTCTCATCATACTCCAAATCATCATCATCTAAACCAATCGAATCAAATGTAATCTGATCATCTAATTCAACTAAATCCAACTCCGGTAATATTGTTGGATAATTAATAAACTTACCCTTCTTAATTTTCAATAAAGTTTCAATACGATATTGACCCCGACGTCCAATCGTACCCTCATGTAACAATCCTCTAAAACGTTCCATAATTGCATGCACACCGTTTGGACTAACCTCACTCAATTGTTTACCAACAATACACATATAACTAACGGCAACATCGACTGAATCATCAGTGGGCTCCCCATCTAATAATAAACTTAGTATCTGTAATGATAATAATTCATGTGCAATATTTTGATTAAACATATGTCCCAATAGACTTAATGTGCTTGATACTGTATTCATATTACGATATTTATATCCCTTACGAAAAGAAAGGATGGCCCGTGTTAATAATAATTCACCAACTTCGGGTAATTTGCTATTAATAACACTTATTAAAGTAGCATATGTCGATGTGTACTGCATACTACCAATACTTGCATTTAATATCGACTTTGTTAATATACCCCGTCCCTTGATTAAATTAGCCTCGGAGAATAATTGATGTATTAGTGGTTTTAATGTTGATGGTGATAATCGGTTGATGGTGCCGTTTATTGTACGTTGTAAGTTTGTCCATGATTCTTGTTGTTTATTTAATGGTGTAATTTGTTTAGTTGGTGAGGATGTTGACTTGTTGCCTCCTGAGGTTTCCGCTGCTTCGGCCTCTTGAGCCTTACGCTGTTCTTCTAATAAACGACGTTTAGCTGGGGGGATATAGACACCCACATTTTCAGACTGCTGCTGTTTCATTGCACCGCGTCCGTTGTTAGTATTCCTTTCACCCCAACGATTACCCCTCGTATTGCCACCCTCACCTTGGTTATTATTTTGAGGTTTCTCTCGAGGAGCACTTAGCGGCTTATCCATGATTGATACCGCAGACTTCTTTGAGGTTGAGGTCTTGCCTTTATTAATCTCGCCATCCTCTTCTTCTCCTTCCGATTCAGTTTCACTATCCCCAGCACCACCCTTTTTACTAACAGCCTCTGCAGATTGTTTATTGGTAGATGATGCACCTTCCTCCTCATCATCTGACGTTTCGCTATCACCAGCCCCCTTAATACCCTCCACAATTGGCTGCTCGCCTACTACATTGTGCTCATCATCTTCCTCCTCCTCGCCTTCATAATCCACTGCGTCCTCTTCGTGATCAGCCTGCATCGTAATTACCTACTCTATTGGTATTATTTATTTGTGGCACTTACTACTAAGGTCTTGGCCATAAGGCGCTCAGATTTGGCTCTAAGGCACTGCCTAAGACACATGATGAATAATGAATAATGAATCTCATCTATTAACTATTAATTATCATTCATTTGATGCAACTTAACCATATGTATATGATTATCTATATTATATCTCGGATACGAAGCACATTTGTCATTTAGTGAAGCAACCATGTCGGAGGCAGCAAGATACCAACTACACTAATGTAGAATGAGAGTGCAATAGCAAAAAGGCATCAAGTCCAATATAATATGTGATGCAATTTTGTCATGGTAGAGACATATTGCTCAGGCACTTTAATCAGGCTTCCATATTGCAACAAGATATGGGCATGCAACGACAATACATGGGCATGCAAACACTCCTACACACGATAACATATGATGATGAGAACAGTTTGACGCCTCATTCATTTATAAACCTCCTCGTTATCGAACAACATGAAGACTATATCCATTTCCTCGATCCTACTTTCCTCGTATGCTGTTTTTGACCCTGCATATGCTGCAGATAGCGTGTCCGATGAACCTCTGTCCTTTGCTGCAGTTATCATTGATCCACAGAATGATTTCTTATCTACTAATGGCTTGCTTTGGGGTAAGTGTATGTGCAGTCAACTCATGTTATGAGATTGTTTGTTTATTACATATATGAGAATGTATGAGATTGCTTGTTTATTTATATGAAAATACATAAGATTGCTTGTTTATTCTATGTGAGAATGCATATCTTATGTTCATACTCATATATTCTACAACTTCACTATCCAACTCTATATCAACACAGAACTCGTCAGCGAGTCGGCCGAGGAAAATGATATGTGCAAAACATTGAAATGCTATTCAAGGCTGCCCAAGATAATGACTTCCTCATGTTTATCTCCCCACACTACTACTATCCACATGATATGGGGTGGTTATTTGAAGGGAAGGCGGAAGCAATGATGCACAGTTCAGGAAGCTTCGTTCGAACTGACCAGCTCTAGGAAGAAGGGTTTGAGGGATCTGGAGCTGATTGGCTCGAGCAGTACAAGCCCTACATTGCGGAAGACAATGTAATTGTCGCTTCACCTCATAAGGTGTATGGTCCTGAACAAAATGATTTGATTCTTCAAATGCGAAAAAAGAAGATTGATCGTGTCATTCTTGGGGGTATGTCTGCTAACTTATGTGTTGAATCGCACATGAGGGAGCTTATTGAGCAAGGATTTGAGGTACATGTTGTCAAGGATGCCACCGCTGGGGCCAAAGACCCTGAGTTAGGAGATGGATATGCGGCAGCACTTACAAACTTCAAGTATATTGCCAATGGTGTTATGTCTACCGATGAGGCTATCTCAGCAATGGGAGCAGATGCCGATGAGATTGCAGTGGCAATTGATCGGCGTGAAGGAGAAGAAGTGGAAATTGAGACGGAGAGCAATGGTGCGACACGTCTCTAGTGGATGGATCTCTCTTTGTCATCTCATGTTTAGTTGTGAATCTTGAGGCAGGATTGTACAATAGTAAATTTAAATTCTTAACACTGTTTCTTTGATAGTACTTCCTACATTTACCTAATACTAACTCATAGAAAGTTGTTATCAACTGTCTCAATCGTCAAACCTAAGTCGTCTCAGTAAATTCAATATGTTGACCCCCACCTGGTCAGGATACTTTTGCAGGGATAGTTCGAGGGCTAATCTTGACATATCATTTGTACGAATAAGTCTCACATTGTCACTTGACGATGCCAAACTCATGAGTGTGAAACAAGCTGATTCATGTACTTCAAGCGAGTCTGGATGACCTAACATTGCCTTGATGATCACATCAATTACCGTCAGGCTAACTGGTATAACAGATTGACTTGCAGAATCAACAGATAAGTTGCCCAAAGTTACACATACTTCTGATTGTATTGTAGGATTGTTGAGATGCTTTTGCATGACATCTCCAACAATCGATAATGCTCCTCTTGAACGAAGTAAGTTCTTGGAAATGTTATCGAACGATAACACTTTCAGAGCTCCCAACGCCATGACTTGTAGTGCAACGACATTAACATGGGCCAACATTGCATTTAAGATTGCTTCACAGCCGCCTAGCTGAGCTACATGTTTTCTGTCAGCCGGGGTCATTGATAAGGACCATAGTACACCACATGCTCTTGTTTGAATGTCGACCGAAGTCTCGCGATAGATTTGCATAGTTTCAATGATTGCATCAAATGTAGCATCCTCAAATATAATCTTTCTCTTCAGATCATCGCTCTTACGAGCACTTACCCATAACGTAGTTAGACAAAACAAAGCAACATCCTTATTCATGGATGTGGCATTATCATGAATGAGAGATTGTGTTACTACATCAATAGCCTCTTCATCGTTACCTGCCTCTGTACATTCCCCAACAATTACTTGCAAGGTCATCAAATGAGGTGATGTTGATTCGATATAGTCATAGGTATCCATATTATTTTGTGTAGCAGAAGAGGTAGTGGTATTGGAAGGCACTACTGGCTCATTTATTTCGTGACTAGTCAATGATCGTTGTACACTAGGTCCTTCTGATGCGACTGATGCTCCTGAATTCTCACTAATTGCACCCAGTGAATTATTCAGGTTGCGGCTCCTTTGTCGTGTTTGAACAGTGCCAGCAACAGAACCTGGGAAGTATGTTTCCTTTGTCATGTCGGACAGTACACTCATATCATCGGGATGTTGCGCAAGTTGAAGTTCTGAATTTGGCAGTACAGTGTTACCACCGAGTTGATCCATTATATTTGGAGTTTGTGGATTCTTCTTTATATGTTGTGCACATAATGCGGCGAGAGCATCCATTGATTCATCACTGTCTAAACTCATTTTGCTCATGTTTAACTGTTCTGTTGTTTCTGTGGCAGATAAACTTGGTACTACCTCCGTTGTTGTACTTTTCGTTCCATCTTCCTCATTTATAGTGAGATGCTGTAATGCGGGGGATCCACGAATATAATGATTGTTGTTGGTCTTGCTCACACTTCTCATATCTGTTCGAGGACTAGCTGGAGGTGAGAAGTTATTCTCGTCTGGAGCTTCCTCTTCCACCTTCTCCTCTTCATATTCATCTGGTAGAGGAGCTGATGTATGCAGTCTATGTGATCTCTGTTGATGATGACTATGTGATGGTTGAATAGGAGGACTGTTTTGCCTGCTTATACTTTCAGTTGTACCTCTTCTACCATTTTTCCATGACTTGGTCCTATTTGAACGGCGTTTAGGTTTTCTAATGATAACCTCTTCCCCAAATATGTTCTTTTCCTTTACTTCGATGTAATCTACCTCTTCCAAATCTCTTCGTGGCTGGTGTAGATCTTCCTCATAATTATCATATTGTTTGTCATCGTCATCATAATATTGCAAGTAGTCTGTACTATCTTGTTGTTGATCTCTTAAATTGGCTGGTAAGGATTGAGGAAGATCTCTATTTCCTCCCTGTCTAATTGGTTTGCTTTTGGTGTATGCCGGTAGAGAATTAACCCTCTGTTTTGTTCTATTATTATTTGTATCTTGATCTTGACTTGTAGTAGCAGGCCCCGAATGTCTATGATGACTGCGGTGACGATGATGAGCATGATGTTGATCATCTCTATTGGGTGGTCTGCTACTTGTATCCTCATCTCTCCTCGTATAATGCCTATTGTTATTTGGATAATTGGTATGTTTTGGAGCATAAACTTTATGTCTATTCCTCCTTGATCGTGCTGCTGTTCTTCCACCATCTGGGTCCTTATCAGGATGACAGAGTAAACAACAACCATTATACGATATGCCCGGTTCTGTTAATGGTATCTTCTCTCTGTAGAATCCACCAATACGTTTCTTTATTTCATAACATTGTACTGGATCGAGTCTACATGTGTCACATAATCCTTTTCGTATACGATCTGCACGTATCTGATCTTTGGATTGTACTTGTCCGGCAGGATTTAGATCTGCCATTTGTAATACTTTAATTTTGTGTATACATCTAAGTATGTATTACAACTGTGATGTATAATTATATATTCTGTCTAACTATGTTATACACTGTGATGTAAAATTATACTACTTGTTGTGAATTGATAGGATATATTAGGTATTGATCATTGACTCTAAACAGCTCTAAACTCTGAAGTGATGAGAAGGGGAACTAGGGGGTATTGCAAAAGTTGTAGTTATCTTTGATACTGAGTACCCACCGCCGGCAGGTCAGAAGAACTGTTTTATCAGCACTATATAATGTATGTAATTAAATCTTTGTTATGTTGTTGCACGGTTGCCTTTGCCTTCCTCTTGCTCTTATCTTGATTGTGCTCTCATAATAATAACTCGAAACTTATTTGGTTGAAACTTCATTAATAAAATTCATGAGACTACATCCTGCTTGGGAACGATGACGCAATCTCCTGCCAAGGCAACAGTTCACTTTCACTTAGGAACTTTGTATCTATGGTGATAATATATCTGAATACGATATGCGAGTAAACTCATACCTTACTTGCTTTTAAGCTATTAGGCGTAATTGAAGGTAGCGCAAATATTTACTCTCTTCTCTAGCAATCCAAAATCTAAAGTCCATCTCATTCTCAGTTGTGACGATACATCTCAACTAAGTAGCATCTATAGTTCACCACAATCCCGAATTGTTACGGTTTCACTTGTAGCTCCACTTTGACTACCAACACCTTCGATAGTATCCACAACTTCAATTCCATCAACTACCTTTCCAAACACAACGTGAGCTCCATCCAGCCAGGGTGTATCAACTGTGCAGATGAAAAATTGTGATCCATTTGTTCCGGGTCCAGCTGTAGATTGGTATGCGAGAGTTAGTCTGTATACTCAAGAGAGATCAATCAGTAACCAGAATACATGTCACTTACCATTTGCCATTGATAGAATACCCCTTCCCTCATGCTTGAGTTCAAAGTTCTCATCAGCAAACTACGAGTGCATTTATTATTGGCATTGAAATGAATTGTTTAGAATGATATGACAAAAGGTATATCTCTGCGCATATATTAAACATACATCATATCAAAGCATACCTTTTCTCCATAGATACTCTTGCCACCAGTACCATTGTGATTGGTGAAATCTCCTCCTTGGCACATGAATTGAGGGATTACACTGTTTTTGTTCATATGAAAATTGACATTAGCATTAGTTGTTGCAATTGAAACACTTGTCAGTCATTAAAGATTTCTTACCGATGGAAGGATGATCCCTTATATCCAAATCCAGGCTCTCCAGTACAAAGCTGACGAAAGTTCTCAGCAGTTTTAGGAACAACATCAGCGGCTAGCTCGAATGTGATACGTCCAACATCTTTTCCACCGACATCCATATCAAAGAATACTGTAGTGATATGATATGATATGATGATATAGTGTGGAGATGAAATGACAAACAAAAGTAGGTGAGATAATATATAATACGATAAACATCAAAATTATACACATGGGATGTATATTTCTTCTCCTCTCGATATAAACATGAGGAAAACAACATAGACCCATCAAATACCAACACAAAGATTTTTTTTGCAAATACTTTCCTTTGGGATTAGCGAATAATTGTGAAGAGTTTGAGAATGATCGAGCAGCATATCGTGTAGCAGCTGACCTTGATCCAGTTGAAACAAAGGCAGCAGCGGGAGCAATTAGAGAGAGCATGGCGATCTTCATTGTTATAGTTGTTGTTGTGTCAAAAATGAGTGATGAATGATTGATCGAGGATTTGGATATGTGGTATCTTTGTTAGTGGTGGCTCTGTGAGGATTTGCTATCGCTTGCGTATTGCACCGCCACTTTATTTGGCTGGCAAGAGGTTTAGTGTTGATGGCCGATTGCCGATAGTTCAAGTTATTAGTATAGAAATGGAGTCTTAAAGAGGATTGCTCACTACAACACATTGAAAGGCACGAGAAAATTTACACAACAACTCCCAATTGAAAAGAGGTACATAATAGTTTGCTACACCTACAGTGATAAGTTAGAAAGTTAACAATCATGTCAGATCAACGTGAAGAACAGGAGATGGAGGCAGAAGCCCTCGAGGCAATATTTGATACAGCATTTACAAATCGGTCTACTGACCAACCATTTGTATGGTCAGTTAAATTAGTACCAGTAGATTGTGGTGGTGATACCGAGGAGGAAGAGAAAGCCAATCATGTAATGGTAAACTTAGTTGCAACTATACCACTGAACTATCCAGAAGATAGTGAATCATTACCTGAATTGGATATAGAAATAATTAAAGGACTGTCGGAAGATAATAAGAAGGAGATATTAGTATTGGCAAATGAAGAAGCGGAGGCAAATGCTGGTATGCCTGTTTTATTTGCAGTATGTGAAGCTGTTCGAACGTGGTTAGCTGATAATAATGTAAAAGGTTTAGATGATGCAAGTATGCATGCACAAATGATGAGGAAAGCTAAAGATGCCGAAAGACAAAAGGTGAGAGTATATTTTGCTGCTGTATGTCGTATGGGTATATAATGTTGAGATAGGATGGGTATCAGAGGTATACAATGCAAGTTTCTTGATTAGTGTACAATACAATCTATTATTGTGCAACTTATCAACTATGAACAAATGTTGAATACATGCTACATCAAGGAATTTGCGTGGACAAGATCCCTTTGTTGGTATCGCCCGTATCTTCTACACCGACAAGGTGTGGATAGATTGTTTGGAATGAATTACAGAGGGATAATATCTGGAGCTACATATCTTTTTATCTATATTCTTGTTTGAGTAGTTTTGTCATTTGTGTTCTGTTTTAATGTGTCTAACTTTTTTACACATAAACATACCAAATCAATACAACCAATAACGAAGGCGCTTGCAGCACAACAATTTGAGAGTCAAAAGAAGAAGGAAGAAATGTCACAAGCTGAACAAGAGGAGTTGGCAGTACGAAAACGTAGAGAAGAAGGAACACCTGTTACTGATATAACATTTGCAGACTGGTGGGAGAAATGGAGTGCCGAAGTAGAAGAGAAGAAACAGATTGAAAAAGAGACATCCATGGCAACAGACAATTCCAAAGATAAGAAGAATGTTAATAGTGCCGCCGCGGCGGCTGCAATTATGGAAGAGCGATTAACTGGCTTTCAAATCTTTAGTGAAAAGGCTGGTGTGTTTAACCTTGAAAAGTTGGAAGCTGCTGCTGAGGAGATGGAGAAAGATACTAGCGCTTTGGATCCAGAAGAAATGGGAGGAGTTGTTGATGAAGACCTGTTTGATGACGATGATGACTTGGACGACCTAGACTTCGATAGTGATGATGAAGATGAAGAGGATAGTGATGATGAACCGGATATATAAGTTATACTAAGCTAGATGAGGAGCTACTTTGCTTTACATCATACCTCCTACCAAGGGAAATTTATCCCTTGCTCCCAGCGGAGATTAACAGACTCTCATAAATAAATGCACACTATATAGCACCCGCCCTCCTTTCTCGCCGCTTCAAGTAAACACTAATTCTAACTGCAAGCAGTACATTTACGATCATATCTACCATCCTATTCGTCAGTATTAGTTTCTGCGACGGCCGTGGATTATCGACATTGATAAAAAGAAGAAGAGACATTTAATTGAAGTGGGTGCACCATGTCTACTACAAGTACCTCCAGTCCACAATCATTTCCATATGATCATCTATTCAAGCTTCTTATGATTGGAGATGCTGCGGTCGGAAAGGTGAGCAATATATACTATAAATATTGTGCATATCATATTGCAATTTTATATCGTATGTACTGCAACTCAAATTCTCATATTATGTTTTGCTTATACTTCAACTATTACACATTATATGTTCGGGTGACAAACAATACATTATTATGTTCATATTTACATTATATTATATATACAACAAAATATATAAAAAGTCATCAATGCTTATACGATTTACAGATGATGCCTTCGATGAACATATCCAATCAACAATCGGTGTTGACTTTAAAGTAAAACACCTCGAACTTAATAACAAACGTATTAAATTAACTGTATGGGATACGGCCGGACAAGAAAGATTTCGAACATTAACATCATCTTACTATCGAGGAGCACAGGGAGTAGTTATGGTATATGACGTAACCCGTCGTGATTCATTTGATAACTTAGAACATTGGTTGAAGGAGGTAAAATTATATAGTCCAAATAATGGTGAAGGAGTGGTTAAATTACTTGTTGGGAATAAGATTGATTTACCAGATAGTGATGGAGATGGAGAGTATACACGACAGGTGGATAGACACGAGGCAGAGGAATGGGCACGTAATCAGGGTATGTTATTCTTAGAAGCTAGTGCCAAAACAAAAACTGGAGTACAAGAATCATTTATGGAGGTAGTTCATAAGATATTGGAAGATCCAGATTTGTTAATGAATACAGTACCGGGGAAGCCAAAAACGGCAGTTAATTTGAACAAAAGTGGAGGTGTGGGTGGTGCAAAGGGATTAGATGATGATGGTGAAGGAGGATATTGTTGTTGAGTAAGTTATTTAACACTTTCTCATCTTATGAGTAAAGGTTGTAAATTGTGAATGGAGCAGCTTACATCTCAATTGAAAATAAACGCAAACTTAAGTTCATTGGAAAGAGTGGTGAGCTGTCCTCAAGTATTAAGCAAAAACAGAGGTGACTTGGAACCAAATCAAAGAGAATGATTAAAACAACAAAGTTGTTACCTCTCTTTTGGAATTCTTCCTTTACACATATAAATAAATAAGTAACTCGATGTAAACATAATACCTGTGAAAAATTACCACATACAACGGCAATATATCAATAACTAAGGAACAGAATGATGATGGCAAAATGAACAACCAGTTCGATTTCGAAAATCTGACCCAGATTGGCCACAAAAGTGTGATGGAGGGCCCTACAATGGTGCTGATAGTGTCCATTGGCCTTTTATATACA
>Ga0075437_12292_pt1 | contig 11896 bp, 8 predicted proteins | sample MintriMetagenome_FD_74266 | JGI IMG/M metagenome (GOLD analysis project Ga0075437, IMG submission 74266) | Marine eukaryotic communities from Monterey Bay, USA to study complex ecological interactions - Minidiscus trioculatus and... | ecosystem: Environmental > Aquatic > Marine > Unclassified...
AGTTGTATTGCCATGGGCACTTGGACATGTTGAAAACTTCTTTCGGTGGGCCGCATATAGTGATGTTAAGAAGAAGAGTGATAATACTGATGCTGGAAGTGGAAATAGATTGAAAGAGTGCTGAAATGCTGGGGTTTCATGTCAAAAAAGAAATTAGAATTATTATTGTAGTCTAACGATAAGTCGAAGTAACCACGGATAACCTAAAAAAGTAGTACATAGCTTCCAAAACAAACACTTTTTGTCCACTTGTTGGCAGTTCTCTTGCCTCAGATTGGGTCAGATTTTCGAAATCGATCCGGCTCTCCAAACATGTTTTTTCATGCTGTGATTTTATTGACCTTTCTATGTACTTTTCAAATACCAAATATCTATTATCAACAACCTACATGCTGTTTTACCCCCACTTGTTGGCCAAATGCCGTCCAAATTAGTGTCAGTGTGTTTTTTGAACATTGGCATTTTCTTTTGTGGTTTTCTTACTGAAATGCAACATGCAAGCCAAGTTTCTTTTTAGAAATGGATTGATGGCATCAAGTAGACCACAACAGAATGTTCACTGACTGGAAAATACCTAGTATTGAGAGAGTTACATTTTGTTAGTAAAAAAAGCTTACGGTGTGAAGTTTAGTGGATGGAAGAAACATCTTTCTTATTAGTGAGAAGCATTTCTTGACTACCTCTCAAACTTTCAGTTACCCAGTGCATTCATCAAATTATTATGAGTAGTATTGTAGTACCCTATGAATGATACTAACCAGCGCAGCATGATGGATTGTAATAGGTAGACTACACTCGCGGCGTTTACAGGTATTGTTTTCTGGTTTTAGTAGTAGTAAAAGTGTGATGATTACATAAGAAGTTATGTCCACAATTGCAAGCAAGGCACAGTTCATACTTAATTACTGTATTGTACTATCGTCTATCGTCCATACCAATTGTTACAAATTATAATCATGAGGTCGATACAAGTGACTATTCAATTGCAAAAACAAGATGATATTACCTCCAATAATAATAACAAAACAAAACTGATATTAGTCTCTGTACATATTAAACACTCAATGACTGACAATAGCATCACAGAAAACAATAATGGAGATAATAGAAAGTACATCATGTGCTCACTCTTATTACAACTCGGTAAAATATTAGGCATACAACCATCGTATGCACCATCACCATATATATCAACTATATTTACTGAGATATATAACAAATGGTCATTAAAATGTATAGAATCAAATACACAATATACTAGAAGTATTAAACAATTGGCAGATATTACTGATGGTAATGATTTGATATTATATTGTGGGAATTATTATAAAGAGAGTGTTGCATCTATGTCGAACAATTGTGAGTTGGTAGATCTTATCCCATCTAAATGCAAGGTTGTTACTGTTTCACAGGTAAAAAGTACTGATGATGATATGTTGCCATCTGCTACCAATGCAAGTGCTCAGTCTAAAGATGAATCAGACTCTGATATAGAAGATGTTTCAGAATTATATGCTGCTAAGCATAAGGCCAATCAGGAGGTTATTGACACTGATAGTGGTAGTGACGATGAAGAGGATGGTTTCTGGGAGTATGATGAGTGTGGCAATATGAAGAAAACCGAGGCAAAGTCTCTTTTTGAATACAAAAGTGAAGATGACGATGTTATAAGCATTAGTAGCGGCGATTCTTCTAGTGTTGAGGATATCACTACTATAATGTTAGAGAAGAGAGCCGCGCAAGCTCAAACGATGAGGGATAATGCAGAGGAAATTAATGACGACGACTCAGATCAGGATAAGAAACAACATACAGTGGGGAAGAAGAGAAAACGACAACATAGTTCACCATCTACAGCTAAACAGAGAAAAAAAAAGAAGTACCACAAAAAGTTTGCCACTGGTATATTGAAGGTATGTTTATCAATGTATGATTCGTCACTGTGCATCTTAATTATAGTATACCCCTTACTTACTTTGTGTACTATATCGTGTTTAGTCAAAGAAGATTAAAATACGCTCCATTCGTTAGCCTAAGTCTATTCTACTGAATCGGAGTGCATATGAAAAGGGAGTGGTGGACTCAAAGGAATTTGACTTGAATCAACAAAGTATCAAATGATGAAGATTTATTTATATTTCAACTAATATGGCTTTGCATTATATTATATGCACAGGTAAGCGACACATCCTAAAACCTTCTTCCTCTTCTTCCTCCTCTCATTTCTCTTCTCATATCTCTTTCTACCATTCCACCGGGGCCTCGATGATCATTATCCATCTCATCGCATATAGCGAGAAGACATATCATAAGGCAGATGTCAAAGTTTGGTTGGACTGATAACATTTTACCTTCCACCGTTGCAACTGGAGATTGTACGCCTCGTTTCTGCATGACTAATTTTCGGGGTCCAAAGCCATCACCTATACGTCTTATTTCGTACTCTGGCACATCTTTATCGGCCATGAAAACATCCTGACCATTGTGGAAGGGTATGTGTTTGACAATACAATATGTATACATTGGTTGATGGTTGAATACTTCATCTGGTTGTTGACCAGCAGAAACTGCCTCGGGAACGCATATCTTAAACGTCTTTCCTCCAAAGTCCCTCGTTTGGATGCAAACAGCTAAAATCTTACCCTCTCCATCGTATAAAACCATTTTATCAAGACGTGTAAATCGTTTGCCTTTGATATGGACCCCATTGCCAAGCGGCCGTCGACTAGGGAATTGTTTGATATGAAAGGAATCACTAGAGAAAAGTCTCTCCTTGACAATGACTGTAGTTGGCGTTGGTGATAGTCCTACACCGGCACTTGCCCCAGTAGGCTTGAAGTTTATGGCATCCTTTGCTTCGTTGGGTTTATGTACTGTCGAAGTTTTGACAGCTGTTTGCTGGGGTATAGCAGTGGCTGTTTTAACATGCGGAACAACAATTGGTTCCTCATTCTTCTTCTGATCAATACTACAGTCGATTGACTTGTTTACTTGTGGTGAAACGGATGACGTTGATTGACATAGGCCCATGATTATGATATGTTTTGATTGTTATATGTGGTTGATTTGATGCTTGCTTTGATTGCTTTTGCTTTTTATGAGCTTTTCATACTCATCAATCGTCGAAGAGTGTCTTGGAGATCGTAATGATCGTATCAATTGTCCTCTACGCCATTAACCCTTCAATTTTAGGGTTAATGAATGCAAGATCAAAATGAGAGGGAGTTGACAAGAGGCAAGACTCTCATATCAGGTCAAAACAGCTTCCATAATATAGTCAAGAAGACGATCAACATCAACAATAGCAAAGCAAGCTAGAGCTTCATCAACTACATCACACACCATTGCAACAAATCTACAGAATATTATCATATTATCGACAATGTGTGAACAACTTATGAGACAATTCATCTATCAATTCGATGGCACACCAAAAGATTTCTCCGAGATTGAATATCTCTTTGATCTACTCTTTGATAAGACCTTTGTAATGACATCAAAGCATGGTATCAGATCTAACCTATCCGATATGAAAAGAATGTTTACATCGGACTTGGAAAAATGTACAAACATCAGTATAATTCAGTGTCGAAGGATATGTTTCGGTACCATTGAATGTGAGATACGAATAACAAATGATGAAATAGACAAAATTGAACATATTGTATGCTCGTTTGAAGGCGAAAAGATTGTTCGGGCTCAGATTACAAACGAGTTTGACACACGAACATATTTTTATGATATGGATATGTTTAATCTGGTCGAGAGATTCAAACTGCCTCTGTTTGGTACATCCTGGGACGATGTCGACGAGGTATAAAACTAGACAACTAAAGTTGATTAGCGTGATGATTACGAATATAATGTAGATGAGCAACTAACTCCAGCCATGCCTAGAGCGAGAGTAGATGCAGGTGGCGAAGGGCCCGAGCTAGAAAAGGATACCCAATGGTATCCTTCGGCGTGTGATTGAGTTGTTTTTACAGTGTGTATGGAAGTACCATCATACCATATATTCATATCATCTCTAGAGATATCAGTACGATATCAAGTGCCGGAAAACATATAAGCAAAGACGATGGTAATGGTATTACCACTGAGAAGATTATTCGCCATTACATCACCATTTTATACACTAGCATTCCGCAGTACAACATCAATGTCGGCGACCAGTATGAACAATGGGGATAGCAATTGCAATATACAAAAGATTGGTATAATTGGTGGTGGGGCCGCTGGCTTAGCAACAGCAAGGCAGTTTATAAAAGCTAATGAACACAACAACCCTAACAGTGTTAAATTTGAAGTAACAATATTAGAATCAAGGAATTCAGTAGGAGGAATATGGAAGTATGAAGAAGATGAAACAAAAACTAGACCAATGTATCGGTCGTTGCGTACAAATCTCCCAAAACAATTAATGGCATACAAAGAGTTGCCCTGGGGTAGTGGTGATGGATCAGAACCTAGTTATGTCAGTCATTCTGAAGTACAACAATATTTACAAGATTATGCAAAAGAATTTAACTTGTTAAAGCATATACGATTTGGATGTACTGTAGATCAACTAAAAGTATTACAAAATGGGGAAAAGAAGGGAGAGAATGGTTGTGATACATGGCCACAGATATCGTTAGAGTGGACTGACAATACAAACAATCAATCTCATAAACAAACATTTGATAATGTGTGTCTATGCAATGGTCACTACACCCAGCCATCTAGTCCAAAGATAAATGGCATCGACAACTTTTCAGGTGCAATTGAGCATGCAATTTCATATGACAATCCCAATAAGTATGCCGGGAAAACTGTACTATGTATAGGGGCCAGAGCATCAGGCGCAGACATTGCGAGGGAAATAGCGAGTGTTGCAAAACGTGTATATCTGAGTGATTCTACAAGTGACAAGAAACAAGATTATGATAAGGTAGTATTAATGCCAAGAACACAATCAATAGATGAGAATGGTCACATACATTTCTCTTCATCATCCAAGAAAGAAGCGGAAGAGTGGACGGTGAATGACGTGAATGTCATTATCTTTTGCTCAGGATATGACTACTCATTTCCTTTTATTAATGATGAATCAAACTTAGAGTTACAAAATATTCTCGGTGAACGTCGTATCAAGCCACTATATGAACAGCTCTGGCATGCACAATATCCGTCACTTTCATTTATCGGATTACCATTGAGTGTAGTGCCCTTTCCCTTGTTTGAGCTTCAATCAAGTGCAGTTGTATCACAATTGACATCTAGTGGTAGTATCTCGCTGCCTCCATTAACTGAAAGAATGGCTGCAGCAGAAAGAGATGCATCATCCGGTGGTCCAAGCTCACCTGGAAGAGTGGTAGATACTCATTTCCTTGGATCGTCTCAATGGAAGTATAGCAGAAAACTAGCAAAGATTGGTGGTGTTTATGATAAAGATATGGAGAACTATATCGCCACAAACAAGGCAATGTACGATAGGAGTGGCAAGGAAAGAAAGAGTATGACCCCCGGAGGAGAAGATATATATCGAGCGACTGTCTTTAGAAGGGAAGATGAGAAGCAATCATACCAGATCCTCTCCTCGAAAATGGAACCAGTCAGAGTAGAAACTACAGTGCCTTAATGATAATGATAATAATATGATGGGTCATCTATACCAGTTTAATTATTCTTGTACATACTATATTCACCAAGAATACGACCCTTTGTCCAATTATAAAAGCAAACAGTGTATCAAATGCAGGTCTTACCCGCCTCTACTTTTTGCTAGCCTTGTAGGCAGCAAACCCAATGTGTCCCTCTACTCTCGCCAAATACGCCAAGATTTCTGGGAACTTATCCAACGATTCCCTTGGCACATGATCTGCGATACCTCGCCTGAAATAGTTGATCTGAATGTAGGCGGCTAAATCAGCAATTGTCAAGTCTTCTCCACACATGAAGCTACCTCCATTCTCTTTAATGAAATCAGTAAAATATCCCATGTAACGAGGCAATTCATTAGCCAAGAATGATGTTCGTAACTTTTCAATTGTTGCATCAGCTTCTGCCCAATCTTTCTTTTCTGGATGTCCCATCGCAGTTGGACGCATACCAATGTACAATGCCGGTCGCCAGGCACGGCTGAGATCACCGACTAGTCCCAAAACTGAATCAACGTCTGCCCTTTTTGGATACTGCGGATACAACTTTCCTGTGGCATCACTACACACACAAGTATGTGGTATATTATCATCAATTATATGTAAATGAAATATGAATATACTACAACAATAACATTACACTTGAACTTACGCTTCACCTGCCAATCGTAACATAGCCATACTGTCTGTAACGATCTTTCCACTCGGGAGAATCAATTCAGGCAGTTGTCCATGTTTTGTGGTTGGTTTCATTGCGCCCCAATCTGGGAACGCTACTGTAATATCATCAAATGGAACCTCTGCAATTGAGAGGGCGATACGCACTTGTTCTGCAACTCCTTCGATATTAAAATACTCCAGTTTAGGTTTGGTAGTACCGTCCCCTATGAGGAGTTTACGTGCTGCCTCCGATGAACTCATTATATTGCTATATACTGATAAAATTTTACTGTATGATTATGATTATGATCAGTAATTATTGCTATGTACTTCAAAAATGCTTGTAGTAAAAATGCTTGTGCATTTTATTCGAGGATACCGTAGGGTATCTTTTTCTTTGGGCGGGGGCGGGCGTATGAATACTTAGCTCAATGCATCATCTAAATACAGTTTGAAGAAGAGAATACTGGTACATCTTATAACTATTTGGTTATTTTAGTTCCTTCTTTAGTTGGGACTAGGATACCCTCCACTAATATGCTCATCAGATGCCTACTTTTCTCCCACTATTCTCTCCATCATCCAATTATAATGTAATGACACCTTATGATTGTCTGGTCTTGTTCCAATGAGTTTCCAACACATTATACGAACATTGGAGTGCCTATACATTTGTTTTCTTTTCTTCTACTCTATTCTCATGTCTATACTAAGCCAAGTAGTTGAACTCCCATTCTATCAATTAATTGTCTACTGATATCGTAGTCTATCATATTCACAACCAAAGTTCAAAGGTCGACACAACGGTTGTCAAATGAGTAAGCATCTTCATCTAAAACATTGTGGTGGGTACTAGCAGTTGATTCAGTAATATATTGTGTATGTAAATCGTATCATACAAAAAATAAACACCAACCAAATGCTTCCGACTTATCGAGAAATGTTGCATCTGGATGAGGATCGTGTAGCATCTCAAATTGTCCACATTGAATGTGTTTTGCAACAACTACATGCCCATGTTCGCCCCGTGGAGACTTTCCTCGTAATATGCAAATTTTGTTACTGTATATCTCTGGAATATTATCATTGTTTGCAAGTGATATTTTGACACACTCTCCTTTCGCTTCTTTATTTTGATAATAGTCTCGAATTGCAACTTCGTCCCCTTCGTTTGATGTAATGAAATTCGGGACATCATGTAATGATTGCCCAAACAGTGATGCAACTGCAGCTTGGAGAGCATTACCTTTTCCAGGACTAAAGTTATCTTGGCATACTTTTGTAGGAGTAGAAAGGGGCTTCATATTGTCGTTAACATACACTACTGATAATATATAGTTGCACTACATCCAACGTCAACAATAGTCTAATCAACATCGAAGTAAAATATCTTTCGTTGGTCGGTGGGGGATTGAAGAACAAGATATGATGGTATCTTTTTTCTCCCCCTGGCCCTGGCTCTCCGGTTATACCTGCCACCTCTAAATTAATACTTCTATCAGTGCTTCTTTTAGTTTTTACCACAGTATCATCATTTACAATACAACCGATATCAACTATTAAAAACCAAAGAATATCCACGACGACAAATCTCTCAGCATTGCCACCCCCCAAACCATACGATACTACCTACAAATCTAAACCGCCTACATTTAACAAACAAACATCATTATGGGAGCCATCTGCAGAAACTGAACCGCAACCGTATGGTCCGTGGGGTAGTTTTCTACGAGGAGGCCCAGCACCGTTTCTTGTACGAACATTAAATGCTAATGACTATGATCAAGCTGTTTTTAAGTATATGGCACAAACATCCTGCTCAAGAATTGAAGCTCAAGGAAACATGGATGCATTTTTTAATAATGGAGCTGATTGGGCATACCAGAAGAGTGAAGAAGCTAGGTTAGTGTGTTTTAATGTGCACATCATATGAACAAAAATTTATATACGACAATATCATACCTCACATCTCATGCATCTTTTTAACAGAGGAAGACCACAAATAGATTACACGGAGTTAAAGCCAGCTCAGGCTATAAAAGTTATTACATGGGCATTATTTGTCACACCATTCATTGGTAGATGTGCGTTTCTGATTGCTACTAGTGAAAAAGGTTGGGGTATTGGCATCGATGATATCTTCAACTTTTAATAGACTCGAGGGCACTCTCAGAACCTGCAAATGACTGCTTAAAGAAACCAGATTTAATAAATAAAAAGCTATGAAAATATGATCATACATCACTCGATACAGAAGAGAAATGAGTTGAAAGAGGAAAGATATATCTCAGATGCAGTTAAAAGTTGCAACTTCTTTCTAATGATAAGTATACTGCCAGACCATTATAAATGACTCCATCGATTCATACACTATTTCATTTGTTATTGTATGATGTCCTTGTATTATGGCCAGCAACTAGTTGTTCCTCTCTCGACAATGGAGCTCCTCTTCCCTTGACGAACTTCTTTTTGAAACTTTGGCGCATCGTCATATGTACACTCTGTCTATTGTCTAGTAGAGCGGTCCCCGAGGGTCCTAGCCTTCTAATTTCTTCCAATTCTTGTTGGTCTTTTACATACTTTTGTACTTTTCTCCTATACCTCAATAGTGGGGGAACCATGAAAAGAATGTTTAGAATCCAATATAATCCTTGATTTACAAATGCGAATATCCAGTTCAAGTCTCCCGGGTTGTCTGACACTGAAATAATAAACGAGAACAGCACCGATAGTGCTAGGTTGAGCAGAGTCACATTGACAATCTTGTCAACCAGAGTAAGAAATGATATCTTTGGTATACTTTCTTGGACAACGTACACCATGGCAATTGTAGACAGTAGCAAAGTAAAGAGTACTTCAAGCCGGCCTTGTATGTCCAGCGGGTCAATTGCAAATGAGGCCATAGAAGTGATTGTAATTAGCCACATTGGAAACAAAACCTTGTAGATATAGAACAACGATTTCCTCATCAAATGTATATCAAACTTGAAAACGATTGGTATGGACGGATTGCTTGGATTGGCAACATTCTGGCTCCACCCTAACACATTGAATTCTTGTAACTTGCCACCCCAGCCGAGTAAGAAAAAGTCCACGTCATCTCTGTCCAGCATGGGCCGAAGTATGTATATTTGCTGAACAGGATCATTCCCTTGTCTACTTCCATCTAACGTTCTCCAATTATTGATACTAATAAACTTCAATCCGAGATCAGCCGAGTCAAAAGGGAAATCCACTAATCCCATTGGCGTGAAGATATGGCCATGATATGTTATTGTCCTCTTTAATCTTCCTTCATTTGCATCCAGTAATGAGAATGAATCATATATAATCCTGCAATCATTCTGAGCATTTTCTAATATCATGTCAGGGCCCCAGAGATCCGCCGGTAAGTCGTTTGTTGTGATTGGCATTCCTCTCAACCGAGGATCAACCCATTCAAATACTAGAACAAACTTGATTAATGTTGTGAATTGAACAGTGGATACATCGGTGAGTTTGAAGCATGCACACCTAAAGTCAACAACAATCGGCAAGTTGTCATCATTCTGAGGTGGTATCCAATACTCTCCACTAAACAGGTCATCATCTCCATAACTTCCAATGTTAGATTTCACTGAGTGGAAGCGAGTACTCATATTTTTACTGTTGCCAAATGCTGATCGTGAGGATAGGCTTTCTACAGTTGATCGTCTCTGAAGACTTTCAATTGTTGCTCTTCTATTACTTGCTGCTGATCTAGCACCTAAACTCTCAACCGTTGCTCGTCTAGTTCTAGCAGAATTGATAACATCTGGAAGTTCTGAAACGATTGATATCCTTGATCGTTGAGAGTTACCTGGCTCAAGTGTACCTTCGGAGTGATCCATAGTCATTGATGGGCGTTTATGTGGTTTATCCTCCTCATCTTGTTGGGATATGTCCGAGAGAGACTTTTCTTCTTCTTCATTATTATTATTTGCAAACCCACTTTCTTCATCACCATCCATCATGATCACTTAAATAATACGCATATGTAAGTAAATTAGAATGATGAATTTGAATATACTGAAGCAAAACTGTACTCACATCCATATACCAAATGGAGAAGAAGGTAAAGATTCTTCTTCTTCGATAATGCTTGCAAATAATAATAGATATAATATCTTCAATATATCTTCAAAGCGAGTATTCCCTGTTGTAGAACTAGTATAGTATCTGATTATCGTTTCTCTACCTATCACTGCAATTAAATATTTTATATGTTATGTGGAGATGTTTTGTTTACAAACGATGGAGACTATGCCACCAGGTTTTTCACTAATATATGAATAAACTGAGATATTCAATTGGGGGATTAGGGTATACAAGGTATATTAGGTAACGATGCGGCAGCAACACATAATTAAACTTCAATCCGACACACTAGATACTATGAAAATGCCAGCACGGTGGGAGAAATAGCACAAGTTAAGGGGAGAAATAGCACAAGTAGAAATAAGGCAGCCCCTTCATAGACCTGAGTGTAGTGTTTGAAAACTTTCACTTCAAAAAAAGGGGCCCAAAGTTTTCAGAAAGTTTTCGAAAGTTTTCAAAAACTTATGAAAACTTTGTAGAAGTTTTCATACATATGTTTTTATAGTAATTAACCCATATATTTTATACTATGCCTAAAATAATACTCTTCCTCCTAAAACTTGTGAGAAGACTACTCTTGAAGTAATACCAACAAGTTGCAACTACAAACACAGTCCTAATCATTCTATATAGTGGCAAGAGATCAACCCTACCCTCCTTTGAGTGCTGGCATATGTTGCCATTGCTGAGTTTCATACTCTCGCCCACAAGCATGCACATACTCCCAACTCCCACAGTAGTAGCATCACACTCTCACCTATGCCTTGCTATCATAGTTGTCTCACTGTTCATATATGATGATATGATAATGTAATTAAGAGCACAACAAGAAGATAAGAGTACATTTGCTGTGCATATAGTAGTATGGTATTAAGTATAAACCGCTTTTCTATTCCCATAAAAACAAACTTTCAAAAACTTTCAAATTGAAAATAGTAGGGCCAAAACTTTGACAAAGTTTTGGCTAAGTTTTGGTAAGTTTTGGGTATGAAAGTTTTCAATTTGAAAACTTTCAAACACTACCTGAGTGCCAGGTTAACTCTCTCTTCTCTACTCTCATAATTTACCCTCCACCTCAATCTCTCCTCTACCATTAACTACCCATGCCGCCACACCACAAACTAAGCATATTATTATTATATTATTGCTGTCATTCACCGCCGCCCTTGCCGCCGCCGCCTTTGTTGTGTCCGCCTTCACATATATGTATATCTCAATATCTAAAGTATAATAAAACCACAATGAATAACAATACCAATAATAATCACAATCCAAGCAATAATGACTCTGCCGCTGCTAATCCCCAATCAAATTGCACTGTACAATCTATCACAGTTGCTATACAAACTAAGTACAACTTAGTATCTGAAGCTGCTGGTAAAAATGATTATGCTACAATAAATTTATTAATGTCAGAGATAGATAAATTAGAGGCGGAGAAGAGAAGGTTGCAATTACAAAACAACAACAATCATGACAAT
>Ga0075437_10390_pt1 | contig 11889 bp, 7 predicted proteins | sample MintriMetagenome_FD_74266 | JGI IMG/M metagenome (GOLD analysis project Ga0075437, IMG submission 74266) | Marine eukaryotic communities from Monterey Bay, USA to study complex ecological interactions - Minidiscus trioculatus and... | ecosystem: Environmental > Aquatic > Marine > Unclassified...
GTTAATGATTGAGGTTATTTACAATGCTGCTGGATTTAAGGGTATCTAAAGAGGAATATAAGTAGTGGGGATGACTGGAGTGTATGTTAGGGATACGAGTAGCGGAGGATATGACATTAAGTTATAGATGTGTCTGCGGGCAAGTTTTGTTAGGTTTTGTCTTTATTATAGTAGATCTAACAATGTAGAACTACTATATAGTTAGATTGATTGTGTAATAGTAATAGATATGTCAAAACTGTCCAATACAACTTTGCTCTTATCTTATGCTCCACCTTGCTGAGGCCCAAGTCTTTCGACGATGCTTACGATCACGAAGAAACTGCTTACGCTGCCTAAACTTCTCTTCCATTTGTGATTCTTCGTCTTCGATATCTTCAAGTTCCTTCTTGAGGCGAGTCTCGACATACAAGAGAGGCATACCCCTGACGAATTGATAGATTGATGAGAGTTTCCTTGGTCCAATATTAGGGCCACTAATTGGTTTTGCCGATGCTCTTTCAAACCAATTGACCATTAGAGGCAAGACCTTAAACTCCCATTCAAAGAACGGCATCATATCAAAATCATTATGATGCGTTAGGATCTTAACCATTGCAACTTCTTCCTTATTATCATTTGTCCGGTTCAAATCGAGTAACTGCCCAAGTCTGTTAATTTGATCTGCGTTCATGTTTGTATCTTCACCTGTAATCATCCCTCCACTCACCGTCTTAAGAATGTGATTTGAAAGGAAAGTTGAATTGACACTCGGTGAATCACAAAGGAGGGTAGAGAATGATTCCCATCCTTTTTCAGTAATTGTGTAGTTACTAGTCAGGCTCAAGTTAATCAGAGAGGAGTTATTTCTAAGGGAACTTGCAATTTCAGCAGCTGCTTTGTCATCAATATTGTTGTTTGTAAGATTCAGTTCCAACAAGGAGATGGGAGCTTTTAATATACTGGCAAGGTGCTGCCACCCTTTGGATGTTATGGATGGATTGTTGAACAGTCTCAATATATTGAGATGACTGCAATTCTTCAAAGCAGGTACTAAAGCGTCTATCCCCTCATCGTCTAGTTCATTGCTGCCAAGATCAAGTACTTCTAATTGAGTAACCGAATGTTCCAACAGAATTGCCATTGCTATGCACCCATTTCTACCTAGACGGTTACCCTCAAAGTCAATATGTTGTAAATTAGGATGCATACTCAAGGCTGTGACAATATCAACACCCTCAATATCATTGTTTACTAGAAACAACTTAATCAATGAACTGATTTTGCAACTACCAAGTGCCAAGGCAAGAAGACGTGACCCTTCGTCCCCCCAGTTACACTCCTCTATAGAGAGTACCTTAAGATTATCATTGTTTTTGAAGAATGGACCCAGCATAGTAAATATCTTGCCACCCAATAGATCCATATGACAAAAGTTTAATTTGTAAATTGACTTATTGCGGTTTAATCCTCTTATGAATGGCTCAACAACATCTAAATCATTTGAAAGGTCAAAGTCATTGATGTATAACTCCTCAACACAATCACTTTTACCAACAAAATACCCCAGCCATCCCATATCCTTAGCACTCTCGGGGACATAAATCAAATCATCTTCACCTTCATCAAAGTGTTGATTTTGGATAGCTAAAGTATAATGATCTCCTTCCTCGTTTTGTTTAATACGATCGAGTACATCCCTGTTATTATCATCACTAGCAATATCATCTACTTTAATAGTATCGGCTTGTGCGTCATACATTTGAATATTCATGTTAGTTGTTTTAGGTGTAACTTTTGGTGCATATAATTGTACTAATGTTTCGACGGTAAAATGCATAGATATGAGTATAAGCAATTAGCAAACCGTATAATATCAGCATACAAATACTAACCTTATAATAATTATTGTAATACTAGCTTTCCGTCTCTTGATTCTAATACTGTACTACCTATTGACTGCTTAGCAAAAAAAAATGATGTTAGGTATGAGTACATTATCTAATAAAATACACAACAAACTATCATCCTGCTGTCGCCTGCCACACAATATAAAATACACCACAATACACTCACCTTATTCTTCTTCTCCTAATCAATTGTATCAATAGCAATAGAGCGCTGGATAGAAGCCCGAATCATGTGATATAAAAACTCCAACAAGCAAGTAGGATACCGAAGAAAAGATTAGTTAATTAATTTACCATACATTTTATTATGTAATCGTCGAGATTTGACAGATAAAATCTCTTGAAATATCTGTATATGGTGGCATCCGCCATAGATTTATTAATATATCCAATAGTTTCAAATGGTAGTGGTTCCTATAAAAACACGTTGGTTGAAGTCAAGATACCGCCCCCGGGCTCTCGCGCTAAAAACGACCGCGCTGCTCGCTCGAAACAAAGCAAATAAGAGGCCGTCAATCACCTATGTATAAATTGAGAGGAGATATAAGTATTGACACCATTATTCTATCTATCGGCTAGCGGAATAGAGGAAGATATTGTCATATCAGTTTAGTCGCACGGTTCCTAGATCGTCAAGATTTTACTGCAACTATAAACTCCGTTGTCATTTTTCAGGTGTACCAACATACAAATTACAAATTACAACAAACATAGATAACAAAACAAAAACAACACAACAATGGGTGGACTAAAAGCACGATTAGCAAGAGCATTCCTAAACTTCCTAGATGAACACGGTGATTATCGTACCGAACTCGAAGCCACCGCAGCCCGTGCCGCTGCCGCAGAGGCAAATTCCCTATTTGCTAAAGATAAAGCAGGACGCAAGAAAAAGAAAAAACGTGGCAAAGATGGTAGCTGGATATACATTGATGAAGATGAACTACTATTACAAAAACCACCACCAACTCAACAACCTACAGAGAAGAAAGGAACACAACTACCCGAAGATCCATATGAACAAATCCAATTCTATTACAATACATTTAAAACACACACTTCATCCCAAATACACAACCAATTACAAATCTATTCAAGTAATACTAAGAATTGGTTACATGATGAATTACATCATACTAAGCATGTATCATCTATTAGTTTTGTAATGTTATGTACTATTGGTATATTGTATGGAGTTAAATTACGGAATAAGAAAATGATGAAATTGGTTAGGATACATTCTATACTTGGAAAAACATTCAATCTCAAGGACTATATACTAAACTCCTTCATCAAAGGACGAGTGTTACTACACCTCACTCAAAGCGGTAGTGAACAAATAGTTAAATTGTCAGAAAAGGCAGAGAAAGCAGAAGTAGCAGCACTATCAGCAATGAGACCATATCAACGTAAAAAGTATGAAAATTATGTTAAAGTAATGAAGTTATGGGAATTTGTTGTGAAGGTATTATTGGTGGCAGGATTGTGTTTGAGTGGTTTCACTTTATTGTGGGGTTTAAATGGTTTAGTTCGGGGTGCTTCCTCATTACATGGTGTACCAAGCGGGTTGGATGGTTCAGCAGCTATGGGAGGTAGCAGCAACAGTTTGGATGGTATGAACAGCGAAGGTGGATTAGATGGAGAAATCTATTCCTACAATGGACCGACAGATTCAGATGGTTATCCATTAAATATGCGTAGTGTAGCTGAAGAGAATTATGCCAATTGTTTATTGGATGCCGAGGTTGATGGTATTGTGGTAAGTTTTATATTTGTTGTTTGTAGTTGTTTAGGGATTAGTGTATATTTGGGGATTAGATGTGTTTGTGTATATTTGGGATTAGTGGGGTGTTGTATGTAGGGATTAAGGGATCTGGATAGTTGGTTGGATTGAGGTAGAGCGGGGGGCTATGTGGTTAATTGAGGAGGTGCAGCTGTTTTTTTACAGCGCTGATGTCTCTTCGAGTGTACCTTCTTTCAAACAATACAATCTAACCCCAATTCGTCCCTATCTGCCCTCCGCATATCTTATCGTATAGGACCCAACAAGTGTATGCAATGTAGAGAGTTTCTTTGACGAGGCTGCGGCTGCTGCTGCTAAATCAAATGAGTACACTATACAGCCAGTAACATCACCACTTCGTACCAAAATTAATAATCTACTTACCAACAAACTACACATACCAACATCAATATCAAATTATCTAACAACATTACAAACACAAACATTAATGTACCTCACGGCATTATACACATTCATCCTATTCCTAACATCACATTACATTGCGTACAAGATACATTCAGCCAGTATCCAAAATGATCCAATGAAACACTTTGTTATATCAGCTACCGATAAATCCATCAAGGCAGATGGTACCGTTGCTGCCAAGAAGGGTGAAACAGAAGCACAGCGTAAAAAACGTGAACGAATGTTACAAAATGAAAGACTAAAAGCTAAAATGGCACAACTTGCCATGGAGGCCAAGCAACGTGTCCAAGAACGTCGTGAACGACTCGAGGGTGCCGCCGCTGTAGAAAAAGAGAAGGAAGAAGCCCAAAAGAAGGTAGTCGAAGAACAAGAAGAGATTGTTAAGATGCATGGACGACAATATATGATGGTCAAGGCAGGCGTGCCAGATGGTGCTATATTAAACTCATTCTTAGCCGAGGGTATGGATGATGAAGAAGAGAATAAGGGTATTATTGAACAGTTAAAGGCAATTAAAGTTCGTAGGGCTGAGGAGGCACGTAAAGTGGAAGAATTGGAGGCTAAGAAACTTGAAGACGAGAAGAAGGCTGAGGAGGAGAAGGAGTTGATTGCCAAGGAACGGTTACGGCAGATGAAGTTAAAGGGTAAGGCTGGATCAGCCAAGTGGAAGAAGGGTGGTAGTTCTGCCACGGGGACGGATGAGTCGGATAGTAAGGGTACAGTTCATATTGGCAGTGTCAAGCAGGGGGGCGGAGATGGTAGTGTCACGTCAACATCATCCGTCACCACCATTGGTACCAAGTCCACCACAGCATCTGCTGATCCAAGTGCTGCCAAGTCAGCCATGCTCGGACAAATCGATGGGGGTCAAGTTGGATTAAAGAACGCATCATTACGTAAAGTTCCGTCCAAAATTAAAACATCTCCCGCCCCACGTCCAGGTAGTTCCACAATCCTATCAGGTAATCTACCAACTGGTGCCAAGAGTGATAAGCGTTGGGATCGTGATACCAAGACATGGGTCGTTGCCGATGAAAAGGGTGATGAAACTTGGGTTGATAAGATGGCGGCCAAGAGTCCTGTTAAGATTATCACTCCCAAGAAGTCGAATATGAGTCGAAGTGGTAGTAGTACGTCTGTCAAGTCTCCTCCACAAATCAAGAATAAGGGTGATGAGATGCCACCGGCCATGCCATCCGCTACCGCCCAAGTTGATGAGGAGGCCGACGCTGATATCCCACATTCTATTGCCGAGGCAGCCGCTGCCCCTGAGGATGGCAAGAAGGAGCTCGATGATGGCAATGCCTCGTCTCAATCAAGTTCTCCTCCTCCAATCATGGTCCCAATTTCTTCCTCACCTGATTGCAATGCTAGTAATCAGCAACAGGTAGACATACCTTCATCATTATTTGACGATAACAATTCTAATTCAACATCATCATGGGCACAACGTCCATCGGCACGTGATATCCAAGCTGCCATGACGGAGTTGGAGAATGCCCCCGATGAAGAAGAAGAGGAATTAGTTGCACCACCCTCACCAGCATATGAAATGGCATTACGAAGTTCCAATTCAAGTTGGGATCGTCGTCCATCGAGTAAAGATGTCATGGATAAAATCCGTGCCGTGGAATTGCTCGAGGCCAAGGAGAAGGAAGAAAAGAAGGCCTTTGCCAATGAATGTACCCCACGTCGAGTTGGTGGTAGAAGTAGTCCATTACGTTCCTCGGGAATGCGTCAACAAATCACTGATCCACTTGCCATTATTGACGAGTCCAAAGATGCCATCATTAACTCATCCCCATCATTTGAATTCAAACGCAAGTCTAGTAAATCTGCTGGTGGTGGTGATAATGCCTCGGATGATGAGATTTCCGAATTGTCCGAGCCTACCATCCATTCAATAGAACATACTGCCTTACTCAAGGGTCGATCGATACCCCAAGCCTTGTTCATTAAACAGAGTAATAACAATACATCGGTAATGAGTCCTATGTTGGCATTGACCCCGACGGAACGTAAGAAGTGCTTACCTCCTTTGTCATCTGAACAAGAGGGTAGATTGAAAGTGCCTCCCTTGGAAGAAGAGTCTGGTGCCAAACCTGATGATACCGATACCAAGGAGGAAGATGTTGCTCCTGTGGTTGAAGAGACGGAGGAGCAGAAACAACGACGACTCAAGGCCGAAGCAAGGGCTAAGAAGATGGAGGCTATTACCGCCCGTCGTAATGCTGGAGAGGATGATGATGCATCGGCCGTGTCTGGTATCTCCAAGCGTCATCGTATGAGAAGGAAGAAGAAGGTACAAATGGCAGCCACACAAGAAGAAGAGAGTGTTGATGCAGCCTCTGCCTCACAGAAGAGTGATGATAAGAGTAGTGCTGGAACCCCAACTCGTATCAAGGTGGAAACAGAGGAAGACAAACTTCGTAAGAAGCGTGCCGAAGCAAGAGCCAAGAAGATGGAGGCCATGGCAGCACGAAGGAATGCCGGTAAGGATATGGATGATGATAATACTGCCGTGTCAGGTATCTCAAGGCGGCATCGTATCCGTAGGAAGAAGTCGGCATTGGCAGCCATTACACCAGAAGAACGAGAACGTAATGATTGGAAGAAGAATGTGTATACCTCTGTATTGAAGTCCGAGCAAGTACAGTGGCAAACTTCCATCTATGCACATGTACTTGCTGCTGAAACTACAAGATCCAAGAACACTGAAGAACGGAAAGAGCTGGAGGAACAGAATGCTGCCGCTCACCGACGTATTGAGAGTAAGAAGCGTCTCGAAAAGAGAGCTAAGAAGTTTGCAGCCAAGGCGGATAGATTCCATCAGATCCGTCGTGATGGAGCAGATGATGATGAGAGTAGTGTAGTGAGCTCTGCAAGTAGGATGAGGAGAAGACGTACACGTAAATCAATTGCAGTGAAGAAGAGTATAGTCGAATGTCCTGTGGAGGAAAGTACAGTGGAGGAAACGTCTCCTAAAAAGGCAACGCCGATAGAAGAACCACCTAAAGAAAGTTCTGCCGCTGTAGTTCCCGAACCGGAGACACCTCAGATAGAAGAGACGTCGTCTCAAGTTGTGCCTGTAGAGCCTTCTCCAGCTGTAGTAGTACCTGAAGCGGAGATACCATTGACCGAAGAGACTTCTTCTCCCGCTGAAGTGGTTCCTGAGCCAGAGGTAACGCCTGAGGAGAAGACTTCTGCCAAGACAATGAGAAATCGTAGAAGGAAGGCAGCCAAGAAGGCAAAGAAGAAGTCTGAGGCAAAATAATTTACGGGGAATGCAACTATCAGCCTGCTATGCTACGAATAGAGGCAGAATTAGAGATGTGAGAATAGATGGAGATAGTGGTGTGGGAGTGACGTTGATATGAGATATAGAGATATGAGTCATCCTATTTTATGGTACGTAATCCCGAGGAGAAATAACATAGACTTAATTCTCTCGTTAAGGAATACAAGTAAAAGACTAAGAACTGAAACATAGTTTGGTTTGCATTTGAGTAGTTGAGCATATTAGATTACTAGATGCCTATCTACAAACCCCCATGTCTTCCCGAAAGGTGACTGTGACAGAATCACAACCGCTGGTCAAGTCTTTCCATGATACTTCTCTTTCGTTTTTGAGATAACTGGTGCTTCGACTCTAGGTCAAGAAGCTTCCCTTTCAACTCTTCCTGTTCGTCTTCCATTTGTGTCTCTGCAACTTTAATCTCTTCTAATTCTCTTCTCAAGCGTGCCTCAACATACAATAGTGGCATGCCCCTAACGAATTGGTAGATGGATGACAGCTTCCTTGGTCCGATATTTGGTTCAAAGTTCTCGGGCATTGGAATTGTAGTTGCTCTCTCCAACCAGTTGATCATAAGAGGCAAGACTTTGAATTCCCACTCGAAGAACGGTGTCATATCAAACTCATTATGATGCTGTAGAATCTTGATCATAGCAATTTCTTTCTTATCGTCTCTTCCATTTAGATCGAGTAATGGTCGAAAAGTGTCAATCACGTTAGTACCAACATCACAATACCGAAGGGTATGGTTTGATCGGAAGGTTGAGTTGACACTTGATGAGTCACAAAGTAATTTAGAGAATGATTCCCATCCCTTTTCAGTAATTGGTGCACTGCTAATAAAGTCAAATGATACCAAAGTCCGATTGTTCACAAGAGACGTTGCAAATACAGCAGCGGCCTCATCATCAATGTTGTTTTCCTCAATATTGAGATCCTTAATGCTGACATTGGGAGATTCCAATATACTTGCAAGTTGCTGCCACCCTTTAGTTGTAATCGCTGGGTTGCCACAAAGTCTAAGTGTGTCTAAATTCCTGCAATTCTTCAAAACAGGTACCAAAGTATCAATTCCCTCATCATCTAATTCGACATTGCCAAGATCAAGAGTCTCTAATTCAGTCGTCGAGCATGTAAGTAAAGTGGCCAATGCTATGCATCCATTTTTACGAATCCTATTCCCATCCAAATCAAGATACTGCAGATTGGTATGCATGCTCAGAGATGTAATAATATCTACCATTCCTTCATCGGCAATATTGCTATTCAATAGTGTCACATGTTGTAATGACTTTTTGCAACTACCAATTGCCAAGGCAAGTAGACGTGCCTCCTCAGCCCCTAAGATACACTCCTCTATATTGAGTATGTCAAGATTATTATTGTTTTTGAAGAATGGAACCAACATTGTAAATATCTGGCCATCCAATTGATTCATATAGTAAAAATTTAATGTCGTAATTGATTTATTGCAGTTTACCCCCGTAATAAAAGGCTCAAGAACATCACTAACACTTGCACCAGAGGGAGGTTCAAAGTCTCTAATGTATAGTTTCTCTAAACAATTGCTTTTACTAACAAAATAACCCAACCACCCCATATCCTTGGCACCCTCGGGAACATAGTCGACACAACCTTCTCCATTGTCATCATGCTCATTTTGGATATACAATGAAGCACCTTTTTCGTTTGTCCTTATGCGCTCAAGCACAATCCTGTTGTTGTAATTTTTTGCAATATCTTCCATTTTAATACTATCGGCTTGTGCATCGTACATTTGTATTGTATTATTCATCATCGATATTGATTTGCTAATTTGATGGTCGGCGGTCGGTGCATGTACCTAAATTTTATACAATATAGTGGTTAAGTTCGAAGTATATAATAACGCCACCACCACATATATACGAACACGCAGATAATGATGTTGTGCGGTACCATAAATCAGTCATATATAACAAACAGCACAATAAGCTCACCGTCTAACAATATATGTGGTGATATAAGAGTATACCCGCCATCTCACTAATGACAAGCAGCTCCTCAGCTCTCTCTCTCAGCTCTATTATTAATGAGTATCGTACATATCGTAATGAGTAAATTGAAAATTGGCATCTTAACGGGACTGGGGATCACGAGTCACCATACTAGTGCTTGGCGAAATACAAGTTGTGTTGATTGATATAAGGTGAAGGTATACTATATATCACCGTAAAAAGTACTATTTAGACGGTGAGTGCTGTGCTGTATATTTCGTGTTATGGTAGTGTGTTTTTAGCCGAACAACATACAGCTCACATACATACATCTTTTTTTCCCTTTAACTTTATTAAGTCTCTACATTGCTATTACACTTTACTGCTTCTATCAATTGCTCTTATAAGGTTAGTATTTGTATTTTGATCTAAAGTGGCTGATTGTTGCTTGTACTATATCTTACGTCATCGTCGCGTATCCTCTAGCTCCGCAAATTATTATTACCAAAACACAAAGAAACTAAAAGTTATATAGAGATAAGCTCCTCGATGATGACGACAGATATGTATGATGCACAGGCTAGTAGTATCAAAATAGAAGACATTGCAGCAAGTGAAAATAATAGAGTTATACTTGAGCGTATAAGGAGAAATAATGCTGAGGATTGCAATAATGACGCACTATACATTGTAAGAAATCATGATGAAGTAGAAGACAATACAGATTATTGTCCTGAGGGGGCTAAAGATATGGGATGGTTGGGTTATTTCATTGGTAAACACAATCATCTAAAAGAGTTACATCTAAGAGGTTTTGAGACAGTATCGGGTTTAAGTTTTGCGGAAGTACTCGAGCCATTTTTAATGGGGGTAAACCGCAACAAATCACTCAGTACATTAAAGGTTAATGGTTTGGATCTATTGGATGGAATGATATTCACAAAGATGGGTCAATTCTTCAAAGACAATAATAGTCTTGTCTCATTCTCTATGCAAGAATGTAACTTTAGAGCAGAGGGTAGCCGTGCATTATCTTTGGCACTTGGTAGTTGTAAAAACTCCCTAACAGATGTGACGTTATTGGGCAGCAATATCTCTGATGAGGGATTGGTAGATATCATCACATCGTTGAGCATGCATCCCAATCTGCGCTATCTCGACTTAGATGGAAATCGTCTACGGACAAATGGATGCAGAGCACTGGCAACTTTACTGCAGCATTCAGCCACTGAGTTACGGGATCTTGACCTTCGAAGTAATGAATTGGATGATGACAGTATACATTCTTTGGTTTCCGGATTGAAGAGTTGCAATCATTTACAAACTATAATTCTTTTGGGTAATCTCTCCATTACTAAGAGAGGGTGGCAGCATCTAGCAAGTGTATTAAAAACTCCCAATTCAAACTTGGAAACTCTTCGTATAGAAAAAAACAATGTCGATGATGTGGCAGTAGCTGAATTTGCCAGATCTCTTGTGAACAATTACAAATTGACTACATTGAATATACAAAGCAACGCATCTATTACTGATGAAGGGTGGAAAGCATTTTCGAAACTCCTTTGTGACACATCAAGTGTCAATTCAACTTTTCTATCCAATCATACCCTTAACTACTTGGGTGATGGACTGGCCAATGAGAAGCTGGGATCTTTACTCGATTTGAACGGAAGAGAAGACAAGAAAGAAGTTGCAATAATCAAGATACTACAGCATCACGACGGCTTTGATATGATGCCCTTCTTCGAATGGGAATTCAAGGTCTTACCTCTAATGATCAACTGGTTAGAGAGAGCATCTACAATTAGGAGAACTTTGAGTCTAATATTGGTCCAAGGAAACTCTCATCCGTCTACCAATTTGTTCGAGCTATGCCAGATTTGTACGTAGAAACTTATCTCATGAAAGAATTAGAAGATATCAAAGCTGCACGAAAACAAAAGCAAGAAGAGTTAGTGATATTAGAAGAGCGCCAGAAGAGTATTATGAAGAGACTGGGGCAGCAGCGCGGTACTTCTGCATAGGTGTAGTTGATCTTTTACCGCAGCATATGATTAGTAGTCCTGTAGCTAAAAAAAACAGTAGAGAGCATCAAGATTAAGTCTTTATGGTTATAATAAGTATGAGTATCCGATAGTACCCCCTGCATTCATTTGCTTCTTCTGGGGATGTGCGACCCTAAGGTCCACATGGGCAGCGGCAGCAGCGGCTCGTTCACGTATTAGCTTGGGAGTGAACAGTACCGCATCGTGCTCCCTTGAGGAGCACCGGATTAAGGAGAGACGGGGCCGGTCTTAAGCTTGATGGCCTGTCGTCATCTCTCGATGGAGCCTTGGCAGACTCAACACTCTTCTCCATTCCTTGAGGACGCGAGTACTCTCTCTGCAGACTCGAGAGAACACGTAGCTGACTGAGATCTTCGACCTCTCATTCCTTGAGGACTTAAGCTCTTGACGGTCTAGTAACACATCTTGTGTCCACACTTGAAGTACACATCTTGTACTTGTGAGCAATTCTTTG